>AEKF01000091.1_pt1 | contig 13768 bp, 9 predicted proteins | sample 342668 | NCBI WGS metagenome assembly AEKF01 (sample SAMN02954267, study PRJNA50815) | food metagenome | biome: terrestrial; feature: fermented food; material: kimchi; isolation source: Jonggazip commercial cabbage kimchi | place: South Korea | collected 2009-06 | reverse complement strand
CTACCTTGTGCGCGGTTAACGACGGTAATTGATTGGTCAGGGCCGCCAACTGCGTGCCAGTTCTTAATTTTACCAGTGAAGATGTCTTTTAATTGTGCCTGTGTTAATGATTTGATCCCGAGTTTTTCGTTCACGACGGGGGCAATTGCGACGACCGCGACCTTGTGATCAACAAGCTTCTTAGCGTTGATGCCAGCTTTTTCTTCTGCGAAGATGTCAGAGTTACCGATTGTGACACTACCATCGCTGACTTGTGCGAGGCCGGTCCCGGAACCACCGCCTTGAACGGTGATGTCGATGCCAGCGTGTTTTGTTTGATAAGTTGCACCAGCTTGTTCAACAAGGGGTTGCAGTGCTGTTGATCCAACCGCTGTGATTTTAGCCGACTGCGCTTTAGAATCACCTTGACTTGCTTGTTTGCCTTGACAACCCGCTAATAAGAGGGCGATAGTGCCGATTGATAGTAATACTGTGCTCATTCTCTTCATAATTAAGCCTCCCAGCCTGAATTAAGGTACAAACAAAAGTATAGCGAGCCAGTGTAAAGATTGACCCGTAATTACTGTAAAGATGGTAAAAGTAATGTGATGAAATTGTAAAAATGCATATCAGACTGCTAAAAACGGTTTCTTTGTTATAGTAGAGTTATTAAAACAAGGAGGTATTCAGATGACTTATTCAGAACAGGCACAAACCGGTAAGAAGGAATACGCGGCACTCAAAGAAGCATCGCCCGAAGTGATGGGGGCGTTTGGTGACTTGCACAAGGCTAACGTCAAAGATGGTGCCTTAACGGTGAAGGAAAAAGAATTGATTGCATTGGGGATTGCGATTGCGACTCGGTGTGAAGGCTGCATCCTCAGTCACATGAATCGCCTCATTAAAGAAGGCGTTAATCGGGATGAAGTGATCGAAACAATCAACACAGCCGTCATGATGTCGGGTGGTCCTGGTACGGTTTATGGGGGCAAAGCATTGGCCTATTTCGACGAGCGTCAGTGATTGACTTTTTATAGGAAATAAGGTATATTATCAAGTAACTGCGAAAATCCGTAGAAAAATTTATTGTGCTGATCTATTGTCCAGCACGGTATTCATGGAAAACAAAAATAGTGAGGCTGATTTTAATCAAGCAAATCAACTATTTTTGTTTTTTTTCTGCTTAAAAAGTCGAAAATATGGCAATGTAATCTTTTCTTAATCTTTGTCACATTTTTGTAACATTAAGTACTGCGGAAAACTTATAGAGGGGTGAACAATTTGGCAGGACACTTAGTCAATTACGGTAAACATCGGACACGTAGAAGCTATGCACGGATTAAAGAAGTGTTGGAACTACCAAACTTGATCGAAATCCAATCTAATTCCTATCAATGGTTTTTAGACGAAGGGCTTCGTGAAATGTTTGATGACATCATGCCAATCGACGATTTTGCTGGTAACTTATCATTAGAATTCGTTGATTATCAACTTCTTGAACCTAAATATACGGTCGAAGAAGCAAGACAACATGATGCCAACTATTCAGCACCATTACACGTTACTTTGAAATTAACAAACCATGAAACTGGTGAAATTAAATCTCAAGACGTCTTCTTTGGGGACTTCCCATTGATGACAGACCAAGGGACTTTCATTATTAATGGTGCAGAACGTGTTATCGTTTCTCAATTAGTACGTTCACCTGGTGTTTATTTCAACAGTGCTATTGATAAAAATAGCCGGACAACTTACGGCACAACTGTCATCCCTAACCGGGGTGCTTGGTTAGAATTTGAAACAGATGCTAAGGATATTGCATACGTTCGTATTGATCGGACACGTAAGATTCCAATGTCTGTTTTAGTACGTGCTTTAGGTTACGGGTCTGATCAAGAAATTATCGATATCTTGGGCGACAACGATTCATTAATGTTGACGTTAGAAAAAGATATCCATAAGAATACTGACGACTCAAGAACGGAAGAAGCTTTGAAAGATGTCTATGAAAGACTTCGCCCAGGCGAACCTAAGACAGCTGATAGTTCACGTTCATTACTTTTTGCCCGTTTCTTCGATGCTAAACGTTACGATTTAGCTTCTGTTGGTCGTTACAAGATCAATAAGAAATTAAGCTTGAAGACACGTTTATTGGGTCAAACATTGGCTGAAACATTGGCTGATCCTGACACAGGCGAAGTAATTGCTGCTAAAGATACACTTGTTGATCGTCAAGTAATGGATGCCTTGGCACCTTATTTAGATCAAGAAGACTTCAAAGCTGTTACTTACCAACCTTCTGACGAAGGCGTCTTGCCTGAACCAATGACACTCCAAGTCATTAAAGTTTACTCACAAAAGACACCTGATAAAGAAATTAACTTAATTGGTAATGGTCATATCGATGCCAAAGTGAAACATGTGATTCCTGCTGATATCATCGCTTCAATGAACTACTTCTTTAACTTACAAGAAGGTTTAGGTTCAACGGATGATATTGATCATTTAGGTAACCGTCGTATCCGTTCAGTTGGTGAATTATTACAAAACCAATTCCGGATCGGTTTATCACGGATGGAACGTGTGGTTCGTGAACGGATGTCAATCCAAGACACAAGCACCGTAACACCACAACAATTGATCAATATCCGTCCAGTTGTTGCTTCAATCAAGGAATTCTTCGGTTCATCACAATTGTCACAATTCATGGATCAAACCAACCCACTTGGCGAATTGACGCATAAACGTCGTCTATCTGCCTTAGGACCTGGTGGTTTGACTCGTGACCGTGCCGGTTATGAAGTTCGAGATGTTCACTATACGCATTATGGTCGTATGTGCCCAATCGAAACACCTGAAGGCCCTAATATCGGTTTGATCAATAGTTTAGCTAGCTACGCTGTTGTTAACCGTTATGGCTTCATTGAAACACCATATCGTCGTGTTAGTTGGGATACACATGATGTTACTGATAAGATCGACTATTTAACAGCCGACGAAGAAGATAACTATGTCATTGCGCAAGCCAACTCACCATTAAACGATGATGGTTCATTCGTTGATAACACGGTCTTGGCCCGTTACAAGGATGACAATATCGAAACATCAATCGACAAGTTAGATTACATGGACGTTTCGCCTAAGCAAGTAGTTGCTGTCGCTACGGCCTGCATTCCTTTCTTGGAAAACGATGATTCAAACCGTGCCTTGATGGGTGCTAACATGCAACGTCAAGCTGTTCCTTTGGTTAACCCACATGCACCACTTGTTGGGACTGGGATGGAATATAAAGCAGCCCATGATTCAGGGATTGCTTTATTAGCACAACATGCCGGAACTGTTGAATATGTCGATGCGAAAGTTATTCGTGTTCGTCGTGAAGACAGCTCATTAGATACGTACGAATTAATGAAATTCCGTCGTTCAAATGCTGGTAAAAACTACAACCAACGCCCAATCGTTGCAAAAGGCGATCACGTTGATGTTGATGAAATTATCGCTGATGGACCAGCTATGGAAAAAGGCGAATTAGCCTTAGGTCAAAACCCATTGATCGCTTTCATGACTTGGAATATGTATAACTACGAAGATGCTATCGTTCTTTCAGAACGCTTAGTTAAAGAAGATTTGTATACATCAATTCATATTGAAGAATACGAATCAGAAGCACGTGATACAAAGCTTGGACCTGAAGAAATCACACGTGAAATTCCTAACGTTGGTGAAGATTCATTGAAGGATCTTGACGAATTCGGGATTGTCCGTGTTGGTGCAGAAGTTAAAGACGGCGACATTTTAGTTGGTAAGGTAACGCCTAAGGGTGTGACAGAATTATCAGCTGAAGAACGTCTATTGCACGCTATCTTCGGTGAAAAAGCCCGCGAAGTTCGCGATACATCATTGAAAGTACCTCATGGTGGCGGCGGTATTATCCAAGACGTTAAGATCTTTACGCGTGAAGCTGGCGATGAATTATCACCAGGTGTTAACATGATGGTTCGTGTTTACATTACACAAAAACGTAAGATCCAAGTCGGCGATAAGATGGCTGGACGTCATGGTAACAAAGGGACTGTTTCAATCGTTGTTCCTGAAGAAGATATGCCATACATGCCAGATGGTACCCCAGTTGATATCTTATTGAGTCCCATGGGTGTGCCTTCTCGTATGAATATCGGACAAGTGCTTGAATTACATCTTGGGATGGCTGCTAGAAACTTAGGTATCCATGTTGCAACACCTGTCTTTGATGGTGCGCAAGATAAAGATTTATGGGATGCTGTTCGTGAAGCAAACATGCCTTCTGATGGTAAGAGCATTCTTTATGATGGTCGTACCGGTGAACCATTCGATACACGTGTGTCAGTTGGTGTCATGTACTACATGAAACTAGCCCACATGGTTGACGATAAACTTCATGCCCGTTCAATCGGACCATACTCACTTGTTACGCAACAACCATTGGGTGGTAAAGCACAATTTGGTGGCCAACGTTTCGGTGAAATGGAAGTTTGGGCCCTTGAAGCTTACGGTGCCGCTTATACCTTACAAGAAATCTTAACTTACAAGTCTGATGACGTTGTTGGTCGTGTGAAGACATACGAAGCAATCGTTAAGGGTGAACCAATTCCAAAACCTGGTGTACCGGAATCATTCCGAGTATTGGTTAAAGAATTACAATCACTTGGTTTAGACATGAAAGTCTTAGATATCGATAATCAAGAAATTGAATTGCGCGATATGGATGACGATGATGACGATGTTGTTAACGTTGATGCCTTATCTAAATACGCAAAAGAACAAGAAGAAAAGAAAGCGCAACAAGAAGCTGAAAAAGCACAAGCAGCAAGTGCAGAAGATCCATCAGCAGAATAAGCGTTTGATATCGGATTAGTAGAGTGCGTAAAACACTTGACTATCTTACAAATAATGAGGAGGTCGCCCTTTGATAGATGTCAATAAGTTTGAAAGCATGCAAATTGGTTTAGCATCTTCAGACAAAATCCGTAGTTGGTCATATGGTGAAGTTAAAAAGCCAGAAACAATCAATTACCGTACCTTAAAACCTGAACGCGATGGCCTTTTTGATGAAAGAATCTTTGGCCCTACAAAAGATTGGGAATGTGCTTGTGGTAAGTACAAACGGATTCGTTATAAAGGAATCGTCTGTGACCGTTGTGGCGTTGAAGTTACACGTTCAAAAGTTCGTCGCGAACGCATGGGTCACATTGAATTAGCAGCGCCCGTTACACATATCTGGTATTTCAAGGGTATTCCTAGTCGGATGGGTCTTGTCTTAGACATGAGCCCTCGTGCTTTGGAAGAAGTTATTTACTTCGCATCATACGTTGTTATCGACCCAGGTGATACAGCACTTGAAAAGAAACAATTGATGACAGAACGCGAATACCGTGAAAAATTAGATGAATATGGCAACAAATTCAACGCCAAAATGGGTGCTGAAGCCATTAAAGAATTGTTACAAGACGTTGATCTTGAAGGCGAAGTCGCTGAATTGAAGGAAAACTTGAAGTCAGCTCAAGGCCAAAAGAGAACACGTGCTATCCGTCGTTTAGACATCTTAGATGCCTTCCGTAAGTCAGGGAACCGTCCTGACTGGATGGTAATGGATGCTATTCCAGTTATTCCACCGGATTTACGTCCGATGGTTCAACTTGAAGGTGGCCGTTTTGCAACTTCTGATTTGAATGATTTGTATCGTCGGGTTATTAACCGTAACAACCGTTTGAAACGCTTGTTAGACTTAATGGCACCAAACATCATCGTTCAAAACGAAAAACGGATGCTTCAAGAAGCCGTTGATGCTTTGATTGATAATGGTCGTCGTGGCCGTCCAGTTACTGGACCTGGTAACCGTCCATTGAAGTCACTTTCACACATGTTGAAAGGGAAACAAGGTCGTTTCCGTCAAAACTTACTTGGTAAACGTGTCGATTATTCTGGTCGTTCAGTTATCGATGTTGGCCCTACATTGAAGTTCTATCAATGTGGGTTACCACGTGAAATGGCACTTGAATTGTTCAAACCATTTGTGATGCACGAATTGGTTAAACGCGATATGGCTTCAAATATCAAGAATGCTAAACGTAAAATTGATCGTCAAGACGACGATGTTTGGGACGTTTTAGAAGATGTTATCAAGGAACGCCCAGTTCTATTGAACCGCGCACCTACATTGCATAGACTTGGTATTCAAGCCTTCGAACCAATCTTGGTTGACGGTAAATCAATCCGTCTTCACCCATTAGCTTGTGAAGCTTACAATGCCGATTTTGATGGGGACCAAATGGCTATCCACGTACCTTTATCTGACGAAGCACAAGCAGAAGCAAGAATGTTAATGCTTGCCGCTCATCATATCTTGGCACCTAAAGATGGTAAGCCAATCGTTACACCATCTCAAGATGTTGTTTTAGGGAACTACTACTTAACCCTTGAACAAAAAAATCGTCTCGGCGAAGGCATGATCTTCAAAGATACAAACGAAGTCTTGATGGCTTATCAAACTGGCCACGTTCATTTGCACAGTCGGATTGGTTTATCAGTTGCTGATATGGCTAACCGTCCATTTACAGATGATCAACGTCACAAGATTATGGTAACGAGTGTTGGTAAAGTGATGTTCAACGAAATCATGCCAGCTGACTTCCCATATTTAAATGAACCAACAACAGATAACTTAATGAATGGTGTTCCTGACAAGTATTTCATCGACAACGGTGAAGATATTCATGATTACTTGGCTGGTGCACCCGTAATCTTACCATTTAAGAAAGGTTTCTTAAGTGATATTATTGCGCAAGTCTTCAAGGTATATAAGGTTCAACGGACATCTGATTTATTGGATGACATGAAGACCTTAGGTTACGTTCAAGCGACTCATGCTGGTTTAACAGTTGGGGTTGCCGATGTTCCTCAATTACCTGAAAAACAAGAAATTGTTGATGACGCTCATAAGAAAGTTACAACGATTTCTAAACAATTCCGTCGCGGTTTGATCACAGATGAAGAACGCCATGCGCGTGTTATTGAAATTTGGAACGACGCTAAAGATGATATCCAACAACGTTTAACGGATTCATTTGATCCAACGAACCCAATCTCAATGATGTCTGATTCTGGTGCCCGTGGTAATATCTCTAACTTTACGCAACTTGCTGGTATGCGTGGCTTGATGGCCGCTCCTAATGGTGGGATGATGGAAGTTCCTGTTACATCAAACTTCCGTGAAGGTCTCTCTGTCATGGAAATGTTTATGTCTACCCATGGTGCCCGTAAAGGTATGACTGATACGGCTCTTAAGACTGCCGATTCTGGTTACTTAACACGTCGTTTAGTTGATGTTGCACAAGATGTTATCATTCGTGAAGAAGATTGTGGTACTGATCGTGGTCTTCTTATTCACTCACTCCGTGAAGGTAATGAAATGATCGAACCATTGTATGACCGTCTTGTTGGGCGTTGTCCAATGAAGACGATTATTAACCCAACAACGGGTGAAGTAATGGTTGCTAAGAACCAATTGATGGATGAACAACTTGCTCAAGCTGTTGTTGATGCTGGTGTTGAAGAAGTGACAATTCGTTCCGTCTTCACATGTAATACAAAACATGGTGTCTGCAAGAAATGTTACGGTCGTAACATGGCTAATGGCGAAGAAGTTGAAGTTGGTGAAGCAGTTGGTACTGTTGCTGCTCAATCAATCGGTGAACCTGGTACGCAATTAACAATGCGTAACTTCCATACTGGTGGGGTTGCTGGTGGTGAAGATATCACTCAAGGGTTGCCTCGTATCCAAGAAATTTTCGAAGCACGTAATCCTAAAGCTATCGCTACTATCACTGAAGTAACGGGTGAAGTGATTGCTGTTGAAGAAAACCCAGCAGAACACACACGTGAAATTACGGTTCAAGGCGAAACTGATACACGTTCATACAGCGTGCCTTATACGTCAAACATCATTGTTAGTGAAGGCGACATGATTCATCGTGGTGAAAAAATTACTGGTGGGTCTGTTGATCCTAAGCAATTAATTAAAGTCCGTGATGTATTATCAACTGAAAACTACCTCTTGCATGAAGTACAAAAGGTTTATCGTATGCAAGGTATTGAAATCGGCGATAAACACGTTGAAGTTATGGTCCGTCAAATGTTACGTAAAGTCCGTGTCATGGACCCAGGTGATACAGAAATCTTACCTGGTACATTAATGGATATTAGTGAATTTACAGACCGTAACCACGATACCTTAATTAGCGGTGGCGTACCTGCTACTTGTCGTCCTGTCTTGCTTGGTATTACTAAAGCATCATTGGAAACAAATAGTTTCTTATCAGCCGCATCATTCCAAGAAACAACTCGTGTCTTAACGGATGCTTCTATCCGCGGTAAGAGCGATCCATTACTTGGTTTGAAAGAAAATGTTATCATTGGTAAGATTGTCCCAGCTGGTACTGGTATGGCGAAGTATCGTCATATGGAACCTAAGACAGTCGGTGCTGTATCAGAAAATGTTTACTCAATCAGTGACATTGAAGCACAAATGAAACAAGAAGAAACAAAAGAATAAAGAAGTGCGATTAAAGGCGGTTATATTCCGAGCACTAGCATAGTTTGGTGAATAAGCGACACAGTCGCTTATTCGACGGACGACGCTAGGCACAGGAATATGCCTTTAAATGCACGTTAAAAAGAGGTCCCTCGGGGCCTCTTTTTGTCTACCAAATTAAAAGGAGCTTTCAGATGACAACCATTGATTATGCCAAAACAGCCCTAGTGGTGATTGATTTACAGCCGGGCATTGCGGATCGCCCAACACTCGCACCTCATGCGGGTGAAACGGTCGTTCAAAACGCCCAACAACTAATCGAAGACTTTGAAGCGCACCAAGGTTTTGTTGTCCTCGTAAATGTTGGCGTCACAGACGGACAAGATCAACTAACGCCTAATTTAGGGGAACGGACACCTGACTATCGCCAACCATCACCGCTATTGAACACACGTTTATTAGCAGAAATTGCGAACTACAAAAATGCGCATCAAATTACAAAACGCCAATGGGGAGCCTTCTATGGTACCGACTTAGACCTTCAATTACGCAGAAGAGGGATTGAAACCATCGTCTTATGTGGGATTTCCACCAATATTGGCGTGGAATCAACGGCGCGTGATGCGTTTGAACATAACTATCACCAAATCTTCATTGAAGATGCAATGACCGCCAGCACGGCGATTGAACACCAACACAGCTTGCAATATATTTTCCCGAGAATGGGGCAAGTGATGTCTACGACGACCTTTTTAGAGAAGGTATAATCATTACTGCGGTGTTTGTAGAAGTAGAATTACCACACCCATCGATATATAGGGGATAAACGGAATCTGGCGCGTCGCTTGTTTAGGCGATGGCCAGATTTTTTTGATGCCTTGAAATAGAATGCAAATTAGACAGGCCGCCAAGAGAATTCGCAAAACGGGTTCAAGGCCCATCCACAACGTTAGGATAGTGAGTAACTCGACATCGCCAAAGCCAAAACCAGACGCCCAGTAAGTGGTGAGCAACAGCCCGCAGCAAAAGATGGTGGCTCCTAGCCAATGATTCTGTGGCCAATACAAATAAAAGAGGGGCACCAGTGATGCGAATAAGGGGATTGGATAGAGAATATAGTAGAAGAGGTCAACGAGACTGATGTAAAAAAGAATCACGAGTAAATAAGCGAGGTCCCAAGAAAGGGATTCGCTAAAAATGAAGCAGGCCAATAGACCACCAATTAGTTCGCTGAATAAAAAAGTGGGCTTAATCTGAGCATGACAAGTGCGGCAGTGGCCATGTAAGTATAGGTAGCTGAATAGTGGTAATAAATCATGCCAAGCCAGTGGTTGCTGACAGCAATCGCAGTGCGAACGTGGTGTGATAATGGACTTTTCGATGGGTAAGCGCCAGGCGCAAACGGTTAGAAATGAGGCGCAACAAGCACCGCTATAAAAGATGATTAAATAAAGTAACATAAGTGAATCCTCCTTACTCTTAAACTACGGTAAAAGGACGTTGCTTTTTTCAGAAAAGTAGCCGAAATCGAGTTGACTTTCGATTTTTTGCATGCTATTCTTATAGATGTGCTTTTTACGGAGGTTTTCTGGATAACAGACATGCTGACTGACGTCTAAAAATGCATCACAATTCGCGCAATCTAGGTTGCCATTTTTTTATCACAAAAAAAGAACCACCTGGATGTGTGGACTTAAAACTTAAAAATAACTTTCAGATCAAGGAAGGAGGAACCTTCAAATGCCAACAATTAACCAATTGGTACGTAAGGGTCGTAAATCAAGAACTTCAAAGTCTGATGCACCTGCATTAAACTTTGGCTACAATAGTATGAAGAAAAAAGCTACAGATAATCCAGCACCACAAAAACGTGGGGTCGCTACTCGTGTCGGTACTATGACACCTAAAAAGCCTAACTCTGCTTTACGTAAGTATGCTCGTGTGCGCTTATCTAACTTAATCGAAGTCACAGCTTATATTCCTGGTATTGGTCATAACCTACAAGAACATAGTGTTGTTCTTATCCGTGGGGGCCGTGTTAAGGATTTACCTGGGGTTCGTTATCACGTTATTCGTGGTGCTTTAGATACAGCCGGCGTTGACGGTCGTATGCAAAGCCGTTCTAAATATGGTACTAAGAGACCTAAAAAATAACACACAAAAAAATTTGAAAAAGTCGATTGAAGTTTAAATGACACTGTGTGTTACTTCAAGGACTTAAATATCTTGAGGAGGTTATCAGGATGCCAAGAAAAGGCTATGTTGCAAAACGTGACGTTTTACCTGATCCAATGTACAATTCTAAATTGGTTTCACGCTTAATCAACCGCTTAATGATTGATGGTAAACGTGGTACAGCGTCAACAATCTTATATGACGCATTTGATATTATTAAAGAAGAAACTGGTAATGAACCATTAGAAGTGTTCGAAGAAGCTATGAACAACATCATGCCAGTACTTGAAGTTAAAGCTCGCCGTATCGGTGGTTCTAACTACCAAGTGCCAATTGAAGTTCGTCCAGAACGTCGTACAACTTTAGGTTTACGCTGGTTAGTAAGCTACGCTCGCCTACGTGGGGAACATACTATGGATCAACGTCTTGCACGTGAAATCATGGATGCTGCCAACAACACTGGTGCTGCTGTTAAGAAACGTGAAGATACACATAAAATGGCTGATGCCAACCGCGCATTTGCACATTATCGCTGGTAAGATTATCAAGGTTGGCTATTGTATGTTTTTTAAAAAATCATATAATGGCCTCTTGTTGTCTTTAGGTTAATATTCGAGAGGAGTAACATTCACTTATGGCAAACAAACGTGAATTTCCGTTAGACAAAACGCGTAATATTGGTATCATGGCACATATTGATGCTGGTAAAACAACTACTACAGAACGTATCTTGTACTATACTGGTAAAATCCATAAGATTGGTGAAACACATGAAGGTGCTTCACAAATGGATTGGATGGAACAAGAACAAGAACGTGGGATTACAATCACATCAGCTGCTACAACTGCTGAATGGAAAGGTAATCGAGTAAATATCATTGATACACCAGGTCACGTTGATTTCACAATCGAAGTTGAACGTTCATTGCGTGTTTTAGATGGTGCTATCACTGTCTTAGATGCTCAATCAGGGGTTGAACCTCAAACTGAAAATGTTTGGCGTCAAGCTACTACTTATGGTGTACCTCGTATTGTTTTCGTTAATAAGATGGACAAACTTGGCGCTAACTTTGATTATTCAATGACAACATTGGAAGATCGCCTACAAGCTAACGCACATGCCGTTCAAATGCCAATTGGCGCTGAAGATGAATTCCAAGGCGTTATTGATTTGATCGAAATGCAAGCTGATATCTATGACGAAGATGAATTAGGCGCTAAGTGGGATACAGTTGACGTACCTGCTGACTACCTAGAACAAGCTACAAAACGTCGTGCCGAATTAGTTGAAGCTGTTGCTGATGTTAATGACGACATTATGGACAAATACTTAGAAGGCGAAGAAATTTCTAAAGAAGAATTGAAAGCTGCGATCCGTCAAGCAACTATCGATTTGAAATTCTTCCCAGTTTTCGCTGGTTCAGCTTTCAAAAACAAGGGTGTTCAAATGTTAATGGATGGTGTTGTAGATTACCTACCATCACCATTAGACGTACGCCTTAAACGCTAAAAACCCAGAAGACGATTCAGAAGTTGAATTGATGGCTGGCGATGACAAACCATTTGCTGGTTTAGCATTTAAGATTGCTACTGACCCATTCGTTGGTCGTTTAACATTCTTCCGTGTTTATACTGGTACATTACAATCTGGTTCATACATCTTGAATGCAACTAAAGACAAACGTGAACGTGTTGGTCGTTTATTACAAATGCATTCAAATCACCGTAACGAAATTCCTGAAGTATTCTCTGGGGATATCGCTGCTGCAATCGGTTTGAAGAATACAACAACTGGTGATTCATTGACTGACGTTGATCATCCATTAATCTTGGAATCAATGGAATTCCCTGACCCAGTTATCCAAGTTTCTGTTGAACCTGAATCAAAAGAAGATCGTGATAAGTTAGATCTTGCTTTACAAAAACTTGCTGAAGAAGATCCTACATTCAAGGCTGAAACCAACAATGAAACAGGCGAAACGCTTATTTCTGGTATGGGTGAATTGCATTTGGATATCATGGTTGATCGTATGAGACGTGAATTTAAAGTGGTTGCCAAAATTGGTGAACCTCAAGTTGCTTACCGTGAAACATTCACAAAACAAGCATCTGCACAAGGTAAATTCGTTCGTCAATCCGGTGGTAAAGGTCAATATGGTGACGTTTGGGTTGAATTTACACCTAATGAAGAAGGTAAAGGCTTCGAATTCGAAGACGCTATCGTCGGTGGTGTTGTTCCTCGTGAATACATCCCATCAGTTGAACAAGGCTTGAAAGAATCAATGGCAAACGGTGTCTTAGCTGGTTACCCATTGATTGACGTTAAAGCTAAGTTATATGATGGTAGTTATCATGATGTCGATTCTAATGAATCAGCATTTAAGATCGCTGCATCAATGGCATTGAAGAACGCTGCTAAACAAGCTGGCGCTGAAATCCTTGAACCTATCATGAAGGTTGAAGTTATTGCTCCTGAAGAATATCTTGGCGATATCATGGGACAAGTAACTGCTCGTCGTGGTGCTGTTGAAGGTATGGAAGCACGTGGTAATGCCCAAATCGTTAATGCAATGGTTCCATTGTCAGAAATGTTTGGTTATGCTACAACATTACGTTCAGCTACACAAGGTCGTGGGACATTTACAATGGTATTTGACCACTACTCAGCTGTTCCTAAGAGCATCCAAGAAGAAATCATTAAGAAGAACGGTGGCCAATAAGCGAATCGTTCGTCAGAACGGTCGTTTGACCGCATTAATTGCTTAATATCGTTTTTTGTGACCGGGTTGCTGTCAAAGGCAACTCGGTTTTTTAGTTGTGAGCGATGTCATTCTTTTACAGTTTCATAATTGAATGTTCACATTTTGTTCACAACTAATTGTTATTCTTTATACATCAGATAAATTCCTCCCAAGAATCATCTGATTTTGTTAATTTTGTGTGGTAGCTCTCCCTAGAAAGAATTAGCTATCGCAAGCAACACCAATGAGTTATAGTTCAATCGGTAGAACAAGCCATCATTTGAAATTCCTCCCAAGAAAATCG
>AEKF01000090.1_pt1 | contig 13908 bp, 7 predicted proteins | sample 342668 | NCBI WGS metagenome assembly AEKF01 (sample SAMN02954267, study PRJNA50815) | food metagenome | biome: terrestrial; feature: fermented food; material: kimchi; isolation source: Jonggazip commercial cabbage kimchi | place: South Korea | collected 2009-06 | reverse complement strand
GCGAAGAAATATGAATCTATTGGGTGGATTGATACCTATCATAACTGTTATAATTTTTCAGGCATATCTGATAGCCATAAATGGAGGTGTATTTTCTTTACCTCAAACTGATTTACAATTAGTAATTTTATATTATTTTTTGATTATGCTAGATAGTCGTGCTCAAATTTTATATGGGATTATTTTGTCCTTAGGATTATTCATTTATTTTTCAACCCAAATGGCATTGAATCATTTTCAATCAGGGCTGGGAATGGTTGGTATAGTATTAATAGCATTATCTACTTATTATGTTAATATGAATTCTAAAAAAATATTGGGTAATATGTTAATTTATTTATTTTGGCTCATAATTTGGGGAAGTTCATGGTGGATGGTATTAATTTTAGGTCTTCGCGGTCAAACTATTTATAATTACGTGGCATTAATTGTTAAATTTATTCTTTTGATGTCTGTTGTTCACTATTTAAATTATTTTGTACGGACTGCGTTAGACCGATATCTTAAAATTGAAAATGCTTCAAAAAAGGATTATTTAACTGGTGTGTTAAATCGTGAAAGCTTTAATCAGGCCAGTGAAAGAGCCTTTCAGATGTTTCAGCTCAACCATAAAACTTTTAGCTTGATTATGTTTGATATTGATAAATTTAAATCATTTAATGATACTTATGGTCATACAATTGGAGATCAAGTACTGCAATTAGTGACCCGACAAACGCAATATGTTTTATCAAAGTCAGATTTAGACGGTCAGGCCTTTCGTCTAGGTGGAGAAGAATTTGGGATACTAGTATATTCATCAAACGTTGATAGAGCAAAAGAATTGGCAAAGCAGGTTGCAAGAAAAGTTAAGAGTAATCCTTTAGTAAATGAAGGAGCAGTCTTGAAATTGACGATTTCTGTGGGAGTGACAGAAATCAAAAAAAATGATGCAGAATTTAACGATGTATATCAACGAGCAGATAATGCTTTATATCATTCTAAAAATAATGGTAGAAGTTCAATTACCATCGATCAGGAACTAATAAGAATATAAGCATAAATAAAAAGAGACATTTCTTAAATGATAATCTGTCTCTTTTTTGTATATACGGGAATAAAATTAGTAATGGTATTATCATAAATACTTTTGTCAGATATGTCAGATAAATTCTTATAAAAATCATTTAATGCGTATGATATTTTTATATTTGATAGGCCAAAAAAGTATAGGAACGAATTGGGGATAAGTTTGATTAATTTTTGATTAGTTATTGATCAATAATATCTTTTTTTTGTTTGAATATTTAGATAGAACGGTACTAAACATTTGTTCTTCTGGTGTTAAAATATGGTTCCTTCTAAATGCTATACTTCCTATGAAAGTTGGTTGATTCTCATCATTTAATGGGAGTACAACGATATTTGATGAATTTGGGTTGACGATATCAGCTAATAAGGCGATTCCTAAGTTTTCTGCAACCATATTCATTAAAAAATTTATATCAGAAGTTTTCATAAAAAAGTTTGGCCTAATATTATTATCTTTGGCAAAAATGGTCATAGCCTGGTTATGAACAAAATTTGAATCGAGAGCTATAAATTGTTCTTTTTTTAGATCCGCAAAAGAAATACTTTTCTTTTTAGAAAGGGGATTTTTTTTTGATACGAAAATTTTAAAATTGGCCTTTACGAAAGGTTCTTGATTTAACTCATCGTGGACGTTATTATTCAATGAACCTAGTAAAGCAATATCAACCTCACCATCTAATAAAGATTTTTTTAATACATTAGAACCAGCTTCGTAAATATGCATATTTTTTATATTGAAATATTTATCAAATTCTTTGCTAACCGCAACAATTTTAGCAAAATAGGCGTTTTTCAACATAGGTGGTAAACCAATGGTCGTAATATGTGATTTTAAATGATTCAATTCATGCTGGGCACTGCCTAATTCCAGCATAATTGAGCTGGTATGTTTATATAATTGTTCTCCTTCAGCTGTGAAATGTAGTTCAGTTTGGGCGTTCCCTCTAATCACTAGTTTGCTTTTAAAGTTCGATTCAAGACGTTTCAATGCTGTACTGATTGAAGGCTGACTTACACCAAATATTTGTGCTACTTTGGTAAAACTTTTTTTATTATATAATTCATTGAAATATTCGAAGTCTTCTGTTTTCATCTTAACTCCTTTAATATAGGCGTTTCTAGCTTGGTATATAAATTTAATTTATAGTATATGCCAAGTTTGACTATAAAACAATGCGAGGTGTATTATTCATTACATTGTTAAATAAATATTTAATTTCATGGAGGAAATAATAATGAATACCAAAGGATACGATCTTTTACGTAACCAATTTTTGAACAAAGGGACAGCGTTCACTATGGAAGAACGTGCAGAACTTGGATTAACTGGTGCATTACCAAGCCAAGTGCAAACCATTGAAGAACAAGCTGAACAAGCATACAAGCAATTCCAATCTAAAAGCCCATTACTTGAAAAAAGAATCTTTTTGATGAATTTGTTCAATGAAAATGTTACTTTGTTCTATCACTTGATGGATCAACACGTTTCAGAATTCATGCCTATCGTTTATGATCCAGTTGTTGCTGATTCAATCGAACAATACAATGAAATCTATACTAACCCTCAAAATGCTGCATTTTTGTCTGTTGATCGTCCTGAAGATATCGAAAGCGCTTTGAAGAACGCTTCTGATGGAAGAGATATTAAGCTAGTTGTTGTAACTGATGCTGAAGGTATCTTAGGTATGGGTGACTGGGGTGTTAACGGTGTTGATATCGCTGTTGGTAAGTTGATGGTTTATACCGCTGCTGCTGGTATTGACCCTGCATCAGTTTTGCCAATTAGTATTGATGCAGGAACTAACAACAAAGAGTTGTTAGACAATCCTTTGTACTTAGGAAACAAGCACGAACGTATTGCTGGTGAAGAATATCTTGAATTCATCGATAAGTTCGTCGTTGCTGAACAAAAGTTGTTCCCAGAATCATTGCTACACTGGGAAGACTTTGGTCGTGCCAATGCCCAAGTTATTTTGGATAAGTACAAGAACAAGATTGCAACATTTAACGATGACATTCAAGGAACAGGAATGATCGTCTTGGCAGGTATCTTTGGAGCATTAAACATTTCAAAAGAAAAGTTAGTTGACCAAACTTTCGTTACATTTGGTGCCGGATCAGCAGGTATGGGAATTGCTAACCAAATCTTCTCAGAATTGAAGCAAGCTGGATTGTCTGATGATGAAGCTCGCAAGCACTTCTACCTTGTTGATAAGCAAGGTTTGTTGTTTGATGACACAGAAGGTTTGACTGAGGCACAAAAGCCATTTACTCGTTCACGTCAAGAATTTGCCAATGCTGATCAATTAACTGATCTAGAAGCAGTTGTGAAGGAAGTTCACCCAACTGTTTTGATTGGTACTTCAACACAACCAGGAGCCTTTACAGAATCAATTGTTAAGTCAATGGCAGAGCATACTGAACGTCCAATCATTTTCCCATTGTCAAACCCAACAAAGTTGATTGAAGCATCTGCAGAGAACTTGATTAAGTGGACTGATGGAAAAGCTTTGATCGCAACTGGAATTCCTTCTGATAATGTTGAATATAATGGTGTTACTTATACTATTGGTCAAGGAAATAATGCCTTGATTTATCCTGGATTAGGATTTGGTTTGGTTGCTGCCACTGCAAAGTTGTTGACACCTGAAACAATCTCAGCAGCAATTCATGCACTTGGTGGACTTGTTGATGCTGATCAACCTGGAGCAGCTGTATTGCCACCTGTTTCAAATCTTACTGAATTCTCACAAAAGATTGCTGAAGTTACAGCACAAAGCGTAGTAGATCAAGATCTTAACCGCGAACCAATTGCTGATGTCAAGCAAGCAGTTCAAGATGCTAAGTGGTCTGCAGAATATTAATATTAGGGTGCAGAAAATTGGAAAAGATGAAAAAAATTAAAATTAGTGGTGTCAGTTTACCATTGTATATACTGATGTTAGTTGTATTGTTTGTAACAATTGCACTAAATAAATTACCACTTAATATGCTAGGATTAACACTAATGTTGGTGTTACTTGGTCACCTATTTTATTACCTTGGTAGTATCATACCTGTGGTGAAGTCATATCTTGGTGGAGGATCAGTTTTCACGATATTTGCTGCAGCTGCTTTAGCAGTAACAGGAATTATTCCAGCCAATGTTGTTAGTGCTACTAAGACATTTTTAAATGATCAAGGGCTATTAGACTTTTATATTGCTGCATTAATTGTTGGATCTATTCTAGGAATGAATCGTAAGTTGCTTTTGAAAGCTGCTGTAAGATTTATTCCAGTTTCACTAATCGCCATGGTTGCAGGTTTCTTCTCTGTTGGATTGGTTGGAAAATTATTGGGACTAGGATTTGGTCATTCAGTAATGTTCGTTTCTATGCCTATGATGGCTGGAGGTATTGGTGCGGGAGCCGTTCCTTTGTCTCATATTTATGCTCAAGGATTAGGTGCAAGTTCAGGATCAATGTTTTCACAATTGATCCCTGCCGTTACCTTAGGGAATGTTCTTGCGGTTATTGGAGCAGCCTTGATTTCTAAAATTTGGGCCAATACAAAGTATGATGGTCATGGTGTTTTATTGCCAATTAGTGAAGATGAAAAAACTGAGCCAATCAAAAATCTTGATGCCACACGCATTGGGGTTGGTATGTTGATAGCCTTCTCATTTTTCTTGGTAGGTACAATCTTAAATAGTTTCGTACCAAAGGTTCATGCATATGCTTTTATCATCATTTTGGTTATTTTAGCTAAAGCATTTAACTTAGTTCCTAAGCATTTAGAAGATTCAGTTGTTATGTTCAATAACGTTATTATGGGTAATTTGACACACGCCGTATTGGCTGGTATCGGATTAGCTTTGATCGACTTGAATGTTTTGGCACAATCATTGACTTGGAAGTTTGTTATTTTGACACTAACTAGTGTTATTGTAATGGGTCTTGTGAGTGCGCTAGTTGGTAAATTATTTGGACTATATCCTGTTGAAACTGCAATTGCGTCAGGAATGGCCAATAACAGTATGGGCGGAACTGGTAACGTTGCTGTTTTGTCAGCTTCAAACCGTATGAGTATGATCGCCTTTGCTCAAATGGGTAACCGAATGGGTGGAGCCCTTGTGCTAATTCTAGGTGGAATCTTAATTCAATTCTGGCATTAAAAATGCTATCTTTCTTATTAATATATAATTATTAGAGTTACGATCACTTATGCTCGAATGAGCAAGCGACTGGGGAGCAATTGTTCTTAATTCTAGGAGGAATCCTAATTCAATTTAGACATTAAAAATATTATATTTTTTCATAAGAAATAATAAAAAGAGCTGTAAATAATTTACAGCTCTTTTTTTACGTAATTTAATAATTAGGATAAATTTATATAAATCGATGATGGGCTACTGTTACTGATAATTATGTAACACTATTTTTTAAATAGATATAATATTTAATCAAAATGGATTAATTTTATACATCAAAAATTTTTGGAGCTTTTTCTTTTGTAATACGCGTCATAAACTCACGTAGATATAAGCGATCATTGTAATCAAGTTGAGGTTTAATAAAAATCTGATGTTCCGGATCAATCTTATTATCAACAAAAAGGGCGGTGCTGACTAATACATCAGGCTTTATTACATATCCCATTGTTTTTTGAGTAAAAATTTCGACATTAAAATTAGGTGCTAATATCTCATTTATTCGCGTTGTGAAAAGTTGTTCAGCGAAAGATGTAGCATCCATTTTCACAAGAATATTGATTTTTGGATCAAAATAATGGGATGGGAAAATAAGAATAAAAGCCACTGCGTTAAACATAATTGAGGTATTTAATTCAGCTTCAGTTAATTCATAATTATTTGGAATTGTTAATTCACGAATTCCATGAAATAAGCCAGCCTCCATATTATTGCCGAATTGATCCATATCAATATTTGAAACTGTGAAGTTTAAGTCATGGAATAGGTTTAGATGAAACTGTCCAGCAATAACGGTAGCTAAAAATAATTCACCATTCGGGGTATTAAAGTCTATTTTGGTGTTGGTTCGGCTTTCAACTGCCATAATATACTTAACGATCTTTTTATAGAAAGGATGATTTAACGCTTTTAGTTTGCCAAAAATAATTTGAGCACGATTACTAGATGAATAAGCGTCACTCATGGTTTTAAACCACAATATCACAAAATTTAATTCGAAATCGGTTAATTCAAAATTGTAATTTAGATAATCATATAATTCCTGATCTCGATCATCTAAGATTAGTAAATCCAACAAATTTTGATTTATCTCTGCTGGATTAATGAAATTATTAACGTGAATTTGAGAAAGATTAGTACCAAAAATATACATTAATTCATTTAATTTACCTTCGTTAAAATCAAGAGCATAAATAGTACCAATTCGTAGAGCTAAATTTCGCATACTTTTTTTCGATATATTAGCAAATGGCCACTGTAGGCCTCGATAATTTCGCCATAAAAAGTTTGCTAAACCAAAACGAATTTTAACAGAGTCACCATTGAGGGTTAATGAGCCTTTTGAAATTAAAATAGATACACCGTATTTCTTCATGTAATTATTGAATTTGGCAATATTACGTCGAAGGGCCGTCTCACTAATATAATTGTCATAGCAAAATTGTTTAACACTGATTTCATGATTAACCAAAAATTGCTTACTAAGAATTATGGCAATAGATTGATCAATTATTTTACAAAATAGATAGTGAAAATTAATTTGATTGCCAGTAAAATAGTAAAGATTCTTTTCTTTCTTTATTTCTCCGTAATGAATATTTTCATCAGTTTCATTTTCTTCAGCTATTTGAGCCACTTCGTTAATTGATTCAATATATTTATAAATCGTTCGGCGACTTAAGAGAAGGTGTTCTTGAATTGCTGATATATCCAGACCATGATGATGGTTTGCTATAATTGTTAGAATATATCCCTGATGACGAATATCGCTACTGTAAATATCAGCTGCAAAATGTTTAATAAATTCTTCAGGCATCTTAATCTCCTTAAGTTACTGAGTAATAGTATAATTATTATTTATTTTTATGTTGAAAGCAAGCGTATAAATTAAATGTTAATTTCATTATACTATTTACTTTATGGAAAGTATTAATATATAATAAGAAGGTTGTCGCAATTATACTTTTAGGGAGTTAAAATGATACATAATTTATTAGCTGAGTTTTTAAGCACCGCTTTAATGATTGTTTTTGGGGTTGGCGTCCATTCGGACGTAGTATTGAATAATACTAAGTACCATGGGTCAGGACATTTATTTGCAATTACTACATGGGCCTTTGGTATTTCAGTGGCATTATTTATTTTTGGTGGGGTTTGTATGAACCCAGCCATGGCTTTGGCACAGAGTATTTTAGGACTTTTGCCTTGGTCTTCATTTATTCCATATAGCTTAGCAGAATTAGCTGGTGGAATCGTTGGTGCAGTTATTGTTTGGATTATGTATGCTGATCAATTTAAAATCTCTGCAGGTAAGATTGATGCAGTCGAGATTCGTAATATTTTCTCTACATCACCAGCTATTCGTAATTTACCTCGTAATTTTTTTGTTGAAGCTTTTGCAACGTTTATTTTCATTACAGGAATTTTAGCTATTGTTCAAGTTAAAACTGACGGCTTGTCAGCAATCGGGGTTGGATTGCTGGTATGGGCGATTGGTATGGGATTAGGTGGAACGACCGGGTTTGCGATGAACCTAGCACGAGACATGGGTCCACGAATTGCGCATCGTATTCTACCTATTGCTAATAAAGCTGATTCAGACTGGAAGTATGCAATCATTGTTCCTGGAATTGCGCCCTTTGTTGGAGCAGCACTTGCAGCAGTGTTTGTAAAGTTCTTTCTGCATATCTAATGATACATAAAGTTATAATAGGAATTAACATTCATTTTAAACACTTTCAATTGTTATATTGAAATCTGTTTGTATTAATTTAATATGCTCCATAAACTATTTTCGTTTTTACACAAACGTTGATGGTTTATGGGGCTTTTTTATTATGCTATATTTACACCTTAATTTGCGTCAATATGTGATATTTAAGAGGCGACATATGTATAAAATATTGGCTTTACAAAAATACTTAAAATCTAATTAGCATAGTCTTTTTAAGTTTAACAAAAACAAATATGCATAGATATACATTAATATTAATCGTTATATTAACCAAAAAGGCGCAAATAAATTGTAGCTTTTTGAAAAATTATATTGGTACTTTGGCGCTATACTTATCAATAATAAGAAATATATAAATTAGGAGTTTCATTATGAACTTTTTTGTTAATAAGGCGATGGGCCATGGAAATAGTGGAGTAGAACATGCTCAATTTTATAGAGCCGATAGGTTTAGAGAACGACAAATTCCATTTAAATTAATTTTTAATGAATTGTTGCCTAATCTTCATCAACACATGAAAGAGTGGAACTTAAAAGAATCAGAAGTAATCAATGTATTTGATTTTTTGATGAGTGATGATCCTCATGAATACGCTTTAAATGGTTTAAAAGAAACATATGAATCAGAAAACGATGTGCTTTGGGATTTAACAAATACTCAACGAATTATTAAAACCAAAACTAGTTCCGGTTATGTGATGAAGACACTTAGGAATAAAATATATTCTACCGAAAAAGAAATTTATTTAGTTGGTGATGACCGTATTATTTTAGAAAATGGCAAGCATCAATTAAGTTGGAAAGTACGCTCAGATAAGGATTTAGGAAATGTAATGGAATCCATTCATTTAGATGAATTCAATGGTTCTAATTATTTCTTTAATACTTTTGAGGAAATGCTTTCATTCTTCTATGAAGAACTGGAGAAAATTTTCAAAAATAACACATATGTTTTGGACCGTGGTTCAGAAAACGAAGAAGCTTTAGTTAATTTAAGAATAGCAGGGCATAAATTTAATTTAGTAGAGATTATGCATGCAGCTCATTTGTCAACTTTTATTGATGGTCATCCAGTATGGAACCAATATTATCAATATATGTTTGACCATTTAGAATGGATTGACTACATTGTTGTTGCCACTGAACTGCAGAAAAAAGATATGCAAAAACATTTAAAGATGGCCAACTTACCATATGGTAACAAAATCATCAGTATTCCTGTTGGTGGGGTAAAACATATTTCATCAGCCAAAAAGTGGAATAAAAAACAAACGATGAAGCTGGTTACTGCTTCTAGGCTACATGAAGAGAAACATATTTCTCATATTATTAAAGCTGTAAAGAAATTAATTGATAATTCTTACAAAGTAACCTTAGATATCTTTGGTGCTGGGGCAGAGTATGAAGCATTAGATACTTTGATCAAAGACCTCAAATTGAATGGTGTTGTTACTCTAAAAGGATTAAGTCAAGATGTTGTTAAAGACATCGCTCCTTATGATGCTTTTGTTGGTGCTTCTTACTCAGAAGGATTTGGATTAACATATATTGAAGCAATTAGTGATTCATTGCCAATTGCATCGTATGCCAACCTTTATGGAGCTCAAGAATTAGTTTCCGATGGAAAAAATGGATATTTGGCTCAGTTTGATCGAAATGCTAGAACTGAAGATGAAATTCAAGATAATATTAATAATTTAGCTGAATCAATTGAAAAAGTGTTTAGAAATTATAATAAGCTGTCAAATGGCGCGCGTGATGTTGCTGAAAAATATCAAGCCAAAATAATTGCTATTAAATGGGATGTTCTAATGGGTGAGTTGAAATGAGAAAAAAAGTAGAAATAATCAATTCTTTAGATTATTTAAATTATGAAGGAATTAAATGGCAAATTGAGAATGTTGTTAGTGGTAAAAGCGATGAATTGTGGATTGCTACACCACATGAAAATGCGTCAAATATTCTTGCAAACTATGGACTAAATATTAAAAATAACAATGTTTTTGATATTTATACCAATGAGTATTTGAAACCGATTTCAAAAAAAGATGGGATTTGGTGGACTGACTTAAATGTACCCAACCAAGCGCAATTAGTTGTGAGTGATAAATGGACTAAGTCATTAACCAGTCATGGAGAAAAGTTAGCTGAAATTCGTTGGTTTAATGACGGAAGTCGAATTGTTCAAGCTGTGATTTGGCTTAATGAGAATGGTGAAATTGATTATAAAGATATTTATCGAAGAGATGGATCTTTATTCGCTAAACAATATTATAGTGAAGGCCATATTTTGCAATCTGATTTCTATGATCAAAATGGGGTAAATATTTCAACGAGTGATTTTTATTTTGAAAACGATATTAATATGGTTTTGCATAATAATACAAAATATACAAATTCAAACGAATTTATTAAGTCATTGCTGAGTGGTAAACAAGGTTATGAATTTAATATCACTCAATTAGGAAGGGAACTAAGCTTCATTCCAGATGAGAGTACCTTAACCTTTATTGACACGATCGTTGATCAAGATAATTCAATTAAAGGTAATATCTACAATTTGTTAGATGATGACAATCATAAGATTAAAAGAATTAATTTATCTACTCAAAATTATCACGAACTTCAAACAAGAGATTTAATTAGTAATAAAATTACTGAGCTAAAATAGCTTTGTCTTTAATTAATTTATATATGTAAATGTAATTTATTCAAAAAAACATTAAAAAGGGATTATATAGTATGAATAGTCGTAATAATAATGATAAATTAAAAATATTAAAAACTAGTACGATTAAGTACCGGTTATACAAATTTGGAAAAGATTTAGTAAATGGTTCTAATAAAACAACAGGTACCAAGGATATAGAACAAATCGTTGCGTCTGACCATACTGGCTCTAAAGTAGTATTGGGAGCTTTATTGTCTTTGGGAGCTGTTTCTACTACGCTCGCGGCGACAAATTCTGCGCGAGCTGATAATGATGTTAAAAATAAAGTTAAAAGTTCAGATAAAGATTCCTCAACTTTAGCTAATAAGGATCATTCAATCATTGCTTTGACTAATAGTGAAGGTAAAGAAAATAAGGGAATTGATGTAACTCCTACGAAAACATTTCTTGGTACAGAAACTTTTACCACTATTGACGGTAAGGTAATTCAATCGCCTCATACAGTTACTATTGATCCGGATAATGGGAATGCAGATCTTATTTATCCGCCAGAATATGAAGGATATTATCCAGATATTAATCTATCAAATATGGCGATAACGGCTGATAATATATCAATTCCTATTTCTCTATTGATTACAGAAATGGAAAGCGTTAGTGGGCAAACAATATCAAATTGGTCAGAATTTATTTCTGCTTCTGGAAAGGGCGCATTTACAGGCTTTTTTGGTGCTAATCCGGCGGATAATTCGATTAGTTTTGATATTTTGTATTCTAAAGGCCAATTTGAGTGGGATAAAGTAAAAGATTTAACTTATGATTCAACTGATCCCAAAGCAACAAAGCCAACTGCTGAAGACTATATTGATGTAAGTAGTATCAAAGAACCTGATGGAAAGACACCAGATTTAAACAAGTTGACTATTGATGATTCTAAGGTCAATTACGAAAAAGCTGGCGTTTATGATGTTGACGTGCAATTCATTGACCGACAATTGATTGATCATCATCAAACGGCGCACTTAACTGTAACAGCAGGAGAGTTTGAATGGGCAAAGCCAACAGATCAGACATATGATACATCGAAGCCTGATGCAAAAAAACCAACTGTTGAAGATTATATTGATGTAAGTAGTATCAAAGAGCCTGATGGTAAAGCATACGATAAGAGTAAGTTGGTATTAGATGATAGTAAGGTTGATTATACTAAGAATGGAACATATACGGTTACGATTACGTATACAGACGATCAAGGCGTAGAACATTCAGCTACGGCTAACATCAATGTAATTATTGGAGAATTTAAGTGGGATGATAATGTTATCAATCAAACATATGATTCATCTGATCCCAAAGCAACAAAGCCAACTGTTGAAGACTATATTGATGTAAGTAGTATCAAAGAGCCTGATGGTAAGCCATATGATAAGAGTAAGTTAGTCTTAGATGACAGTAAGGTTGATTATACTAAAGCTGGAACATATCAAGTTACTATCACATATACAGATGATCAAGGTGCAAAGCATAGTGTTACCGCTAAGATAAAGGTTTTGACTAAATTTACGTGGGATAATCCTAAAGATCAAACATATGATTCATCTGATCCCAAAGCAACAAAGCCAACTGCTGAAGACTATATTGATGTAAACAGTATTAAAGAACCGGATGGAGAAGCTTATAATAATAGTAAGCTAGTCTTAGATGATAGTAAGGTTGATTATACTAAGGCTGGAACATATACGGTTACGATTACGTATACAGATGATCAAAATGTAAAGCATACTTCTACAGCTACAATAACCGTTCTTGAAGCGTTTAAATGGGGCGATATTAATGGAACTAACGTATATGATTCGTCTGATCCCAAGGCAATAAAGCCAACTATTGATGATTATATCGATGTAAATAGTATTAAAGAACCGGATGGTAAGCCATATGATAAAAGTAGATTAGTCTTAGATGATAGTAAGGTTAATTATGATAAAGCAGGTGCATACCAGGTCACTATTACATATATAGATGATCAAGGTGTAAAGCACGAAAAAATTGGTATTGTAACCATTGTTAGAAATTATGCTAATTCAGTTTCTAAAAGTAATTCTACAAGTGAATCAACGTCATTGTACGATAGTAAATCAGCATCGACGTCAAAGGAAATTTCAGAATCTAATTCAGAAATAATAAGCAATTCAAATGTAGATGATAGTAAATCAGCATCAACATCAAAGGAAATTTCAGAATCTAAATCAGAACTAAATTCTGTTGCAAAATCAGCCAGTGATGGTGCTGTTTCAAACAGTATTGCAAATTCAGATTCAAGTAGTAGAAAGATTTCAGATTCTAATAATTCAAAGAGTAATGATGCTTCAGATTCAGCAGGTACATCAAAATCTAATTCGAACCAAAATTCAAATTCATCGGAATCAGCTTCTGCTTCAAAGAGTGATTCACAGTCTACTTCAACATCTCATTTGAAGAGTGATTCAGATCATTCAAAGAGTGCTTCAGTATCAGATTCTAAGTCTGTATCAATCTCAACTTCATCTAATAACTCAACTTCAGATATTTCAAAAAGTTCTTCAATTAGTGTTTCAGATAGTTCTTCAAGCTCGATTTCAAAGAGTAAAAGTACTTCTGATGATTCGAATAGTTCTTCAGCTTCAACTTCTGATAGCTCATCAACTTCTTCGATTAATCCAGATGATCCGAACTTATCAAAGAATGCTTCAACTAGCGCTACTGAGAGTGATTCTATTTCTAAACTTCTATCGAACTCTAATAATGATGATTCAAAGGCGAGTTCAAATTCTAAGATTATCTCAGATTCAAATAGTAAGTTAAACTCAAAGAGTGATTCAAATGCATCTAATTCAGCATCGAGCTCAAAGTTGACTTCAAAGTCAGGATCAGATTCAAATTCATTGAATGATTCAAATAACTCTGATTCAGCTTCAAACTCAAGTGCAGACTCAGATTCAAGTAGTCAATCGAAGAGTACATCTGCATCTAATTCAGAATCACAAAGTGATTCAAATGCTTCTGATAGTAGTTCAATTTCAAACTCAAAGAATAATTCAGATTCAACATCTGATAAGAACTCTAGTTCAAAGTCAATTAGTGATAGCGATGTTTCAAAGAGTATTGGAGATTCAGAATCAACAAGTAAGAATATTTCGGATTCAAATAATTCAAAGAGTGATTCAGAATCAAATTCAGCTGACACTTCAAAGTCTGAATCTGCTG
>AEKF01000089.1_pt1 | contig 14104 bp, 10 predicted proteins | sample 342668 | NCBI WGS metagenome assembly AEKF01 (sample SAMN02954267, study PRJNA50815) | food metagenome | biome: terrestrial; feature: fermented food; material: kimchi; isolation source: Jonggazip commercial cabbage kimchi | place: South Korea | collected 2009-06 | reverse complement strand
GCGCTTTATTTGTTTTTAAATTACCACATTTTTTATCTTGATGTGAAGTAAGTAACATTAGTTACGTTATAAAATTGACTATTTGTTAATATTTAAAAGACGTTAAGGAAGTGAATGTGTAGAGTTAATCTGAATTTTTTAAATAAATGGAGGAGGTGTTTATGGTACGGGTAATTAGTATTAAATAAAAGATTAACATGGAGTTAGAAAGCTAATACACAACGTTAATTTATATACAGATAAGAGTATTTAATACAGAAGTGTCGTAGAAAATAATTCTAGGAATATAAGATTTATAACCATGAATATATATTAATTAACGAAAAAACATAATCATAAAAAAGAATTATTTATGATTGTTTGGAGAATAAGTAATGAGAATTTTTAGTGTGAATAAAGGAATTGGTTTTGCATCAAGCGGCGTAGAGTATGCCCAAAAATATCGGCGTGAACTTTTAGAAGAACTTAAGGCAGATGACTATTACATATATTTGAATTATATATCTAAAAATATTGTTATATATACAGATTTGATGGAATTTCCTAAAAACAAAATATTATCTATCTACAACTATTTAAGTGAACGTAGAAATAATGAATCAACATACCGAGTTGAAGACTTTTTGGCCACCATTCTTGATGAATATGAAATTATTCATAAAAATAATGAATCAATTCGAATTAACTTAAAAAATAAAAATACAGAATATAAAATTTGGTTATTGAAATCAGGCATGATTGATCGAATTGATTATGTGGAGAACAGCGTTTTAATTCGAGTCTATCACTATGATGATTCTTTAAATAATTTTGAAGAATATCAAAAAGGTGTTTTAGTTCGAAGAGTTTTTTTCAAAAATGATGGTAAGCAAGCATTTGAACAATATTATGAAAAGGGCCAAATATCAACGACATTTATTGATGGGAAAATTCTTTATGGAAAGTATGAATTCTACCAAGAGCTCTTCGATAAGCTTCAATTAAAAACAGATGATGTTATTTTAATTGATCGCGGATTAGATGTTGTTGAAGGCCTATTGCCTAAACTAGCTAATAAAGCACGATTAATGTCAGTAGTACATGCTGAACATTATAATGAGCCTTTATCAGATAGCCACCATATTCTATGGAACAATAATTATCAATATGTTTTCGATCATGCAGAATATTTTGACAGTATTATTGTATCAACGGAGAGGCAAAACCAAGTTTTACGAAGTCAATTAAAACACAAAACAAATGTCGTAACTATTCCTGTTGGATATGTTGACAATATTATAAATAATCGAAAATATGATCCGCATCGAATGGTCACAGCAAGTCGTTTAGCTAGAGAAAAGCATATTGATGTAATTGTGAAAGCAGTTGTGAAAGCAAAATCAATATTACCAGATTTAAGTTTAGATATTTATGGAGAAGGTGGTGAACGAAACTTAATCCAGAATATCATTGATGATTTAGATGCTAATAACTATGTTCATTTGTTAGGACATAAAAAAATGAATGGTATTTATGGTCAATATGGTGCATATATTTCAGCATCAACATCGGAGGGATTTGGTTTGTCACTGCTAGAAGCGATTTCAGAATCTTTGCCAATTATTGGTGTTGATGTTGATTATGGTAATCGAGAATTTATTATGAATGGTCAAAATGGAGTGCTCTATCCTAGGACTGAAATTGAAGAATTAGATATTAATTTGGAGCAAGCCATTTTAGATTTCTATAGTAATAAGCTGGAAATATCTGGTAGAAGTGTTGCTCGCAAAAAGGCAAAACAATATTTAAAAAACAATGTATCTGAGCAGTGGGGTGCATTACTAGGATTAAAACGTGAGGTTGGCGATGAAAATTAATATTTTTGATTACTATGATGGAAAGACACAACGACTATTAAATTCTTTAAGGACTGCAGGTATATCTAGAAATAATTTATTTGTACATTACGCTGGAGACTTACCAGAAAATGCTATAAGTCCATTTTCGTTTTTTATGGAAATAGATCATCAAAAACGAGAAGGACTTTTCTTTGATCAAGTAGAGGTTCCGGAATTTTATGATATACGACATGTTAGTGGTAGTAATGCCAACATTGAGAATATGGGACATGTTGTCGGTAGCGTTAATTATAGTAAAAAAGGTTATCGATTAGTTGATACGGTTGATTGGTATTTAAATGGAGATCCTAAAAAAATAATTAAAAAAGATTTTTATAATATTTCAGGAAAGCTTTATGCCACTAGCTTTTTTTCAGAAGGTAAACCCTATTTGACTGAATACTATAAGGATGGCGAGGCTGTTGTCATCGAAAATTTAGTTACACATAAAATACAACTAATTATTAAAGAAAGAAAAATTATATTTAACAATCTAACAGAGTTCTTTATCTTCTTTTTAGAAAAAGCAGAAATTAATCCAGATGATATTTTTATTAACTCGTTAAATTATCCGCTATTTATTGCAAAAATAGTTGCTGTTAAACCTAATACAACATTATTTTGGCAAGAAGCATTAGGAGAAAAAATACCTGGAAATATGGAATCAGAGTTAAACAGTCCGAAGGCGTTAAAACAAATTATATTTAATAATGAAGACCATTTGAAACAAGTTGAATCACAATATGTATCAACAAAAGTTAATTTAAATTATTTGTCAGATATTGGTGAATTTACAAGGAAAAACACCTTCATAAAGAAGGCATTCATATTAACAAATAGTGACCGACTTTATGGACTAGAAGATATTCTAAATACATTTAATGAACTTGACATTACCGTTGCAGCTTATACAAATATGAGTACTAAACTAGAGCATTTGGGTGATAAATACAATAATCTACATTTAATTCCATCGTTAGCACCTAAAAAATTAGCTGCAGAAATGAATAAAGCTGATATTTATTTGGATATTAACGATGGTATGAAAGTTGATAATGTCTTAAAAAAGGCGTATCGACAAAATATGATAATTCTTTCTATGGACCAAGTTAAATCATCAAATTATAAAAGCTTGAATTTCTATGATGTTAGATCTCTATGCAACGATTTAGCAAGCATAATGTCTAGTGAAAATACATGGAGAAGTAGTCTCAATAAAATGATTCAACAAAACGGACCTTCGTCTAAGGTATCTGATTATAAACAGGTTTTAAGCATTAAAAATTAATTATTTATAAATAGAATGGAGGATTTAGATGAAAAAAGATGAATTGAGTAATGTTATTGATACAAAATTCAATGATGAACAAAAGCGTCATCAGTATGGTAAAAAACAAAAAATTCCAAAACTCCAATATATTCGACCACTTTTTTTCACTGTCATAATGTCTGTAACACTAATTGCATTAGTTTCAAAAATTTATGAGGTGGTTCGGTTTTTATTAGTTAGTAAATAAGGTGAATTTTAAATGTTTAAGTTAAAAAAATATGAAAAAATTGTGCAAAAGGTTTATCAAGTTTTACCTAAATATAAAAGAATGGTTGACATTGAACTTCAGTCACAGACTAACGTTTTTAGATCATTATTAGCAAACGGTCAAAACCTAGAAAAAATTTTGCCCGATATTTTTGCCGTTATTATGGAAGCTGATCGCCGAGTACTTGGACTGGAACCATTTAAAGTTCAGGTTTTAGGTGGACTGGCTTTATTCTTTGGGAATATCGCAGAAATGAAAACAGGTGAAGGTAAAACTTTAGTTGCAACTTTGCCACTTTACGCTCGTGCGTTGCAAGGTAACAAGGGTAATTTCTTGATCACATCAAACGAATATTTGGCTGAACGTGACGGAGAATCAATGGGAAAAGTTTTCAAATGGTTAGGCTTGACGGTAGGAATAGGAGTAAACGTAGATGATGATAAAAAAATAGAACTTTATGATTCAGATATTATTTATACGACTCACTCTAGCTTAGGATTTGATTATTTGTTTGACAATTTGGGGAGTGACTTAGATCAACAAGCGGTTAAAAGATTTAATTTTGCCATTATTGATGAAATTGACGCTGTTTTACTGGATGGTGCTCAGACGTCTCTTATTATTTCTGGGGCGCCAAAAGTGCAATCGAGTTTATTCGAGATTAGTAACTGGTTTGTTAATAGCCTTGATGAGGAAGATTATGAGTTAAGTGAAGACAGAAAAAAAGTTTGGTTTTCTCCACTAGGAATTAAAAAATTCCAAGAATATTTTAATACCCCTGAAACCGTATTTTCAGCCCGTAATTTTGATATATATCGCCATATTGTCTTAGCATTACAAGCAAATATGTTAAAGAAGCGTGATCAAGACTATGTAGTAGATGATGGAAAAGTTGTTTTATTAGATGAAGTAAATGGGCGAAAAATGAATGGTGTAAAGCTGAATGGAGGTATTCATCAGGCTATTGAAGCTAAAGAGTCTTTAAAAATAACGCCAGAATCTAAGACATTGGGGATGGTGAGTTATCAAAGCTTGTTTAAGAAATTTAAAAGTCTATCTGGAATGACAGGGACAGCCAAAACAGATGAAAAAGAATTTATTGATACTTATCACCTAGAAGTAATAGAGATACCAACAAATCTTCCATTGATAAGAATAGATAAAAAAGATCAAATTTATTTAACTAATCAAGCAAAAATTGAAAAATCTCTTGAGTTGGTTAAAAAAGGAATTAATGAAAAAAGACCAATTTTAATTGAGACCGGATCGGTTAGCATGTCTCAACTATATTCTTTAATTTTATTACAAAATAGAATTCCACATAATTTGTTGAACGCGTCAACGGCTCCACAAGAAAAGCAAATTATCAGTGAAGCAGGCGGAGTTAATTCAATAACTTTAGCAACATCGATGGCAGGACGTGGGACTGACATTAAGCTGACTCCAGAAGCAAAAGAAAATGGAGGGCTTTTAGTCATTGGGACTGAACGAATGACTAGCAAGCGAATTGATAATCAATTACGTGGGCGAGCAGGTCGTCAAGGGGAACCAGGCGAAAGTCAATTTTTAGTTTCATTAGAAGATAAGATTGTCGTTGAAAACACAAGTAATCGAGTTCGTAAATATCATGATATAAATGTTGAAAAAGGTGAGATAGGTGAATTTGACCTTTATCAGCCAATAGATAAAAGAATCGTTAAACATGCAATTGACTCAGCCCAAAGAAAAGTAGGAAACCTTGAGGCACAAGGTCGAGAGCGGACTATGGCGTTTGACACTATTTTAAGTAATCAACGAGAAAAAATATATCGAACAAGAAATGAAGTTTTAACTGATGATCCTGATTTTATCGATGAATTGATAAATAGCTGTTTAAATGAGGTGATTACAAATTTTGTAGATAATTACCGTAGTATTGAGCTGCATGATGTTGCTGATTTTATTTTTAACAATGTAGAAAGTGCATATGAATTGGCAGATATTGAAGACCAATTGGCTGGGAATATGAAAAAGAAAAATATTCATTTATTTCTATTCAATGTTGCTAGCGAAGCTTTAGACAAATCATTAGATCGATTTAAGAATGGTCTTCAATTAGCATACTTTAAAAAAATAACTGTTTTAAAAGCAATTGATAATGGTTGGATAGATCAACTTGATTATTTACAACAACTTAAAAGTATTGTTGATGGTCGAAGTTCTGCTCAACATAAACCAATCAATGAATTTGCCTTAGAGGCACGTCGTAGTTTCTTTAACATGGAAAAAGAAATGTGGTTGAACATGTTCCGTAACCTATTATTAACAGAGATTGAAAAAAATATAGACGGTTCTATTGAATTGAGTTTTCCATAAAAAGGATGTGACTATCTTGATAAACAAAATAAAAAAATATGGCGATTTAATAAAAAAAAGCCTTTTTACAATATTAATGCTGAGTATATATCTTGTAGGACAAAGTATTCCAATACCGTTACATGGGATAAGCTTTCAAATTGGAAGTGAATTTTCAATGCAAAATCTTCTGTCTCTAACAACTGGTGGAGTATTTAGCAGTGCGACTTTGTTTTCATTGGGTATGGGACCTTATATGACTGTTTCAATTTTGATTTCAATTATATTATTTGCCAATCGTGATCGGGCCTCTCAATTTTCACATGAACAACGTGGAATGATTCAAGTTCGTGGAATATTTGTTTTATCTTTTCTGCAATCTATACCATTAGCATATAATTTGCAAACAACTGTCACATCTCAGGCGATTAAAATGAACTACTTTCTAGTATTTAGTATGACTATTATATGTTTAGTCGCGGGTGGATTATTAATTTCTTGGATTGCTAGTATTAATTCTAAATATGGTTTGGGTGGACCTTTTATTATGATTTTACCTGGAATTATTACAGGGGTAACTCGAAGTATTTCAGCAAATTATACGTCAGTCATTATGATAGCTAGTAGATTAGTTATTTTGATTATTGTGACTATAATTTTTGTATTTATAACTACGGGTCTATATACAACAGAGTATCACGTTGATATTCAGCGAATAGGAATTGATCGAAGGTCTAAAGATGCTTATTATGCATTTAGAATTTTAATCGCTGGGACAATGCCTTTGATGTTTGCAACTTCATTTATGTATTTGCCTTCCTATATTATGCAACTATTAGATTGGAAAAATGACTTTATTTTATCTTTCTTTCAATTAACTAGTTTACGAGGAATTATAGTTTATGGAATTATTATTTATATTTTGGGAATAATATTTTCATTTGTAAATATTATGCCAGAACAAATTGCTCAGGATCTAAAAGAATCAAGCGATTATATTGTTGGTGTAAATCCTGGTCATGATTCTCAAAGATATATAACTAGAAGAGTTTTTGTATTTGCAATTTTGGGAAGCCTTTATTTAGCAACAGTTGTAATTACTCCGTTATTAATTGGTTATTGGACGGGCAATGAAATATATACAAATTTTTCTAATTATTTTGCGATGCTCTTTGTGCTAATTTCCATTTTGGATACAGTGCGTCAAGATATTGATTTTCTATACTATAAAGACAATTATAGTTTATTCAATATTAAATTAAAGGGAGGGCGATAGTTATGATGTATTTTATTGCTGATTTACCTGAAGATGTGAAAAGCTTTGAGAAAATACCTTTACTTAATATGATTAAAAATATCAGAAATAATGGTTTGGAATATAAAGTTTTATTACCAACTTTAGTTCCGTTTTTAAGATATTTGAATTCAGAATATAAGTTATTTGATATAGAACAGTCTGAATTGATATTTCATCATATTCAAAATATACAACTTAATTCTGGTACGCCATTAACAATGAATGATTTAGATCTTCCAAATGATGTGGAGAAAATATATACCCGAAATGATGTTTTACTTTATAAAAACAATGAAAAATTCGGAAATGTTAAATTTAATCGTTTTGGATTTATTGACCAGGTAAAATATTTTTGGAAAAACGGATCACGGATCGATATTTATTCTGATTATGGATTTATCATTTCATCAAAACTATATGATGAATCAGGGAATTTAGAACGTCGAATTTTCTATGATGAACAAGAAAATAGCATTTTTGAAATTAAAGATGAACAAGTCAATATAGTGGATACGATATCTGAAAATTTTAATAAACGCACATATAGCAATATTGAAGAAATTATAAATGAGTTCTTGCGAAAGGCCTTAAAAGATTTCAATTTAAAAACTGACTATCTTGTAATAGATATTTCAAATGATTATTTAATTACATTGAGTAAAAATTTTCCGTTTCCAGAAAAAATTATTTTTGTTTTTTACGGTAATTTCACAACAAGGATATTGAATAAAATTAAGCAAATTAGTGAATTAACACAAGCAAAAGCCTTGATTACTGATTCTACTCTACTCAAAAGAACTTTGGATCAAGAACATATTAATGGTCTAAATATTAATACGCATTTAATTCCTACATTTTCAACGCAGTTGTCTTTAGGGCAAAGTAATACTCTTAGAGAACGAGTAATTTATTGGCAAATTGATAATGTAGATAAAGATTTCAAAAAAACATTTCATAAGATGTTGAGGTATCGATTGAAGTTTGATGATTTACGTTTGATTTTAAATGTTATAAATCAAAATGATATTGAAATTTTAAAAAAAGAAGTAGTGGAATTTGTTAATAATGAGTTGGAAATTAATACTACATCTGATGAATTCAAAATGATAGAAACTTATTTTGCTGCTGAATTAGAAGGACAGATGTCTATCGATTTAAAAGAAGCTTTTGAAACAGCTAAAAAAAACATTTACGGTTTTGAAAATATGATTACTGCATATTCATTTATTCATCATGTTGACTATAGATTTAAATCGTTAACAAAAATTAATCAACAAGATCTATCTATTAGTCGAATTTATGTTAATTTTCGAAAAACTAATGATGCCTTTAAAGAATCAATTGTATTAAGCAATGGGATTCCATTCATTAGTTTTCAATCATCAATATACTTCAAAGATGGTAAAAATGGAAACATCATTAAATCTAACAATGAGTTATTTGATGTTCTTTCAACATATCTAGACAGTAATGAGATATGGAATAAAGCTTTGGTTGAAAGTGTGGAGATGATCAATAAAAATTCGTCTGATCAAATTATGAGCGATTGGGGGGATGTGATAGATGGCTAAAGCGAAACTATTAATACAAATTGGTGGAGAAAAGATTAAAGGAATTTCAAATTTAGATCAACAATTTGAATTTCATTATGTTGATGTTTCTTTGTACAAATTAGAAGAAAGTTTTGAAAAATTATCAGCAATACCATTGGAAAATCCAAATAATTCTGGAAATATATTTTTGTTTGGATCAAATGAGATCGAAAAATTATCTTTGGAAATATTACGTTACCTACCAAGTTATCAGATTTTTTATGAAGACATAGGCAATACTTCAGTTAAAAATCGTAAAGTTTTAGCCTTAAAAGGCGCCATGCAGGTTAATTTATTAGATCAAGGTTACAATTTCGTTGAATATCTAAATGTTAACTACGCAGTTAAACCTTGGGGAACCAGTATTGATAACAGCATGGTTGAATTATCAAAAAACTTCTTCGGTGAGATTCAAAAAAAAGGTTCCGGAAAATTTATCTTTGATGGTGACTTTGGGGATGATTTCTCAGAAATTATTCTATGGAAAAACAAATGGGGGCCAACTGGTAGAACACAGCTTCATGCTGAAATTAAGGTGCACGGTGAAAACATAAAATACTTTTACCGCGCATATTATGAAAAAGATGGCGAGATCATTTTATGGGATTTTGATGGTGAAAATTTGAATTTGGGGGAAGTTTATCGAAATATTGGGTTTCCTAATTTTCCTCTAAATATTGCCTTATTTGCTAAAGGTCGGGGCAAATTAGAGATAGGTGATATTCACTTACGTTATCACCTATCTTCTGATAATTTTTTGGCTATAGGAGGAAAACGTTTAGTTGATCCCAATCGGGGAAATGAAGAATTAGGTTATTACTTTAATGTTGGAGATTTAAAGCCACCATTGAATATATATTTTTCTGGTTTTAGACCATCAGAAGGATACGAAGGACATTGGATGATGGGAAGTCTTGGATCACCTTTCATGTTAGTATACGACCCAAGAATTGTTGGTGGAGCTTTTTATCGAGGTGGAAATTTAGAAAAACAGTTAGTTGAAATCATTCAAGAAAAATTAGATTATTTAGGTTTTACTAATAATCAATTAAATTTATCAGGACTATCGATGGGAACATATGCATCATTCTACTATGGGGCAATGCTAGAACCTCATGGTATTTTGGTAGGAAAACCCTTAGCAGGAATTGGTAATTTAGCATTAAATTCTAGATTGTATTCTCCTTATGAATGGGATTTAGCAATGGATACAATCATTCATACTCAAGGAGAATTAAATAAAGATAGTGCATTGGAAATGGATAAAGACTTCTGGAATTTATTTTTATCTGCAGATTTTTCTAAAACAACTTTTGCTATTGCCTATATGTTACAAGATACAGATCGTCCTTTTAATAAAATTTTCAAGCATTTAAAAGAAAATTACCCGACTGCAAAAGTGCTACATAAAGGATTAGAGGGACGACATAATGATGATACAAATGGAATAAATACTTGGTTTTTTAAACAATATCAAGATTTGTTGGCTGCTGATTTCAAGCGTAACTTTCATAAAAACGAATTGGAAACAGAAATAAAAGAGGTTAGTGATGAATAATATTTATTTTACTCGTTGGCCAGATAACTTAAGTGATGTTGCTGTAACAGGTACTGATATACGATATCTAGAAGATGGTAAAGTTTATTTTTCTAACGAAACGTTTTCTCCAGGAAAAGTATTGTGTACATGGCGTTCAAAAACAAATTATATCGAACAGGGAATTAAACCAACGCTACCTTTACTGGAATCAGGTCAAAAATATAAATTAACGGCACAGCTGGAGTCTGATAATGGACTGTCGGTACAATTACAAATTATTTTTTATGATATCAATCAAGAAAAAATTGATGGAATTATATTAAAAGGGCTAAGCGATAAATTCACTTATCCTGATGATGCAGTTTCATATGAAATAAGCTTACTAAATTTAAATAATAAATGGCTTAAATTTGATTATCTAGAAATTAACAATGTTAAGGATAAACGTATTGTCACAGCCCACTTAGGGAAACATGGTAGTTTTATTTTTACGACACCTGCCATAAATGGAGCGGTTGGGAAAAGGTTAGGGATAACTTTTTCACGTGGGCCATCAACAATAACAGAAGTCCCAGAATTGATTGATAAATCAGTTTTGGGAGGCATCATTCATGTATATACTGACGGCAATAATTTAAAAGAGTTGTTAAATGAAATTAAAAACAAATTTGAATTTAAAAATTTATCAGTGTTAGAACATCAAAAAAATTGTTTTTATCATTTAACAGATTCTGAAATAAAACAGATTAAATATTTTTTGAGTAAAAATAACTAGAAGGGAAAACAATAAAGAATGACCTATTGGATAACACAAGTTGACGATAATGAATACGTATCTAACCGGGCTTCTGGAATTATCGCTAATCAAATGGCAGCTGATTCTATTAGTCAGATTGGATTTAGACGATTACATTATCCAAGAATGTATGCAAGTGAATTACAGGAGATGGGAGAGGCAGCTCGAAAAGACCGTTTAGAGGCGCTTTTAAGTTTGGTACTACCTGGGGATGTTGTAATTGTTCAATATCCGATGTGGACTAATTATACTCAATTTGAACTTGAGTATATTGACTATCTAAAGAATACTCGAAAAGCCAAAATTGTTGCTCTTGTTTGGGATATTGTTTCTTGGATTCATGATAATAGGAAACGTGATTATACTGTAGACGCCTCACTATGGATGTTGAATCGTTATGACTTAGTAATTTCTGCTAATGAAAAAATGGCTAAACGATTAGCAACAGAGGGCGGAGTTAAAACACCAATGATCGCCATGTATCTGTCTGACTTTGTTTACCAAGGACCATTGCAAGAAAAAAAGCGAATTGATCAAATTTACTATGTTGCAACTGGAATTGATTCAGCCATGATTGAAGAATATCAATCTGAAATTCCAATTAAATTTATTGGACCAAACTGGAATAAAGAAAAATTACCAAATTATATTCAATTACTTGGTGCAATGAATAGTAATGATATTCCTAGTCAACTGGAAGGTGGATTTGGATTACTCTATTATCCTAAAACTGGTGGATTAAAGGGGATGAATCATTATGGTGAATATAATAATCCTATGAAACTGTCATTATATTTGGCATCAGGGCTTCCTGTTATTACAATGCCAAATACTGCTCATGCTCAGTGGGTTAAAGATCAAGGTCTTGGATTTGTGGTTGATTCTATTTCAGACATTGATGATCTTATTCATAACCTAAGCGATGATGATTATCAAAAAATGGTTGAAAATATAAAACCGTGGCAACGTGCAGTGACTAGTGGTTTCTTTGCAAAAGAAGCGGCTATTGAAGCTATTCGTTACTTAGAACTTGGTTTTACTGATCGTCAAGTTGATGTGGAGGTGAAGAAATGACTAATTGGATTACCCGTTTTAATGTGTCAAATCACAGTCAAAAACATGATGCTATTCAAATTGTCAGCAAAAATGTTTCACACTCAGCTCAAGAACTTGGCTTTCAGGAAATAAATTTTGGTAATTACTATCAATTGGATGATCGTAATAGACGTAAAAATATTATCGATACTGTTTTAGGACCTGTGCAACCAGGTGATTTGATAGTAATTCAATTTCCGCTATGGACTTATCTTAATTTCCAATCGGAATTTATTGATCAAGCTAAGTCCATAGATCGGGTTCGTGTAGTAGCTCTTGTTCATGACATTCCAACATGGATGTTTGATGACGGAACAGCTCAGTACGATCGTGAAAATGATTTCTGGCTCAAACAATTACGTAAATTCGACTTATTATTAGTGGCCAATGAGAAGGGAGCTAAGCGTCTACGTGAGGATGGCGTAATGGTACCCATGATTGCAATGCATATTTGGGACTACTATTATGATGGTCCTCTTAAGGATAAGAAATTCAAAAAACAGTTATTCTATGTAGGTGGTCGAGATGTCAATGGAATAGATTATCACGCATCGACGCCATTAATGATTTATAACCGTCATGTTGAAGAAAAAGTTTTATGGAATCCAAGCGTAGATTGGTTAGGGCGATTACCGAGTGATGATATTGTCGCTAGTGTTGATGGTGGCTTTGGACTAGTTGTTTCGGATAATATTAAAGAGAAATCTAATATGAATTTTGTTGATTATACGCAATATAATAATCCAACTAAATTATCATTATATTTAGCAGCTGGTTTACCAGTAATTATTTCGAGTAAAACAGCTCATGCTAAATGGATTGAGGAACGTGGAATCGGTTTAGTTGTGGATAATCTAAATGAAATCGATAACGTATTATCAAGTGTGACAGACGTAGATTATCAATTGATGTTAAAGAAAATTGAGCCATGGCAAAAAGCTGTTTCTGAAGGCTTTTTTATAAAAAGAACCCTTATAGCAATGCTTAGATACATGGAACTAGGATTTGAAGACATTTTAATAGATAATAATAATTATTAAGGAAGTTTAGAGATGTCTAAGAAAAATAATTTAAAATTACTAAAAAAATCTGATAAAAAGCAGAGATATAAAGCATATAAAGCTAATAAGTCATGGGCTTATGCCACTATTACCAGTGTGGCAGGAATTTTAAGTGGGGGGGCAGCATTACCATTAGCTGTTCATGCGCAAACAAATGAAGGTAAGACTACAGAAGCGAGTAGCAGTAGCACTAGTAAATTATTAGCGAATCAAAAATCAACAACAATACCAGCTTCTGATGATATTAAGTCAGATAGTAAAAACAATAAAGTAGTGACATCAGATAAAGACTATACCATAATTCACTCAAGTAATCGTGATGAAAGAACGGCATATTATTTGAACCATGGCTATAGGGATATGATGAATGTTGCTCCTGGACCATATACTGCTGGTTGGTCTTCGCACACTGGATCTTTAGATGGTAAAGTTTTAGTTAATAATCTTAATGAAAACAGATATACTTCTTCATCAACTGTTGTAGTTATAGCTTCAAAAATTGGAGATAGAACGGATGGATGGATTCAACCACATATTGGTTCTGAAGACACTTCTGCGGTTTCTGGGTACTATGCTGGTCAGAAAATGGATCTATCTGCCTTAAATAAAGGTGATGTTGCCGAATGGAAATTAAATGCAAATCTACTTGTAGGATCTAATGTTTTTGGTTCTCATGCTATGATGCAAATAAATACTAACTATGGTGCAAAGACAGATATTAACTTATGGACGCCATTATCATCTGATTCTGAATCTGGTTCAAATTCAAATTCATTAAGTGATTCAACGTCAGATTCGAACAGTGAAAATCCAGGTACCGATTCCGAAAGTACCTCAGGAAGTGAATCTGATTCATTATCTGACAATGGTTCAGAGAGTGATTCAACGTCTGATTCATTATCTGACAATGGTTCAGAGAGTAATTCAACGTCTGATTCATTATCTGACAATAGTTCAGAGAGTAATTCAACGTC
>AEKF01000088.1_pt1 | contig 14226 bp, 20 predicted proteins | sample 342668 | NCBI WGS metagenome assembly AEKF01 (sample SAMN02954267, study PRJNA50815) | food metagenome | biome: terrestrial; feature: fermented food; material: kimchi; isolation source: Jonggazip commercial cabbage kimchi | place: South Korea | collected 2009-06 | reverse complement strand
ATAAAAAGTATTTCATTACATTGCACGGTATTTCAAGCGAAATAACACAAAAATAACACAAAAAAATAATGATGATTGAGCGACAGGACGGCATTTAAGCCGTTTTTTGTTTGAGCAAATAACACATAAATAAAAATGTGGTACATATTAAATAAATTACATATTTCGTCAGTGGGGCGTACTTAAAGTACACAGCTCTACAAGTGTACTTCAGGTACGGTTGTATGTTGATGCACCAAATCAGTGCGTCAGATAGGGTGCCCTGAATTGGTGCGTGCTTGTAAACACACCCCATTTACCAGCGTGCTTTCAACCACGGAGGTTGCTGTGTACTTGTAAGAACACACCTTTACCATCGTACTTCTAGGTACGGAGGTGTGCTGTGTGGTTACGACCACACCCCTAAAATTAACAGGCGTGCTTGTAAACACGGTTGTTAGGTAGATAACTCAATCCCATTTTGGGAACCAGTGTGAATACAACCACGGTGGTCTAGTTTTGGACAATTATGACTAAAACTACTTATACTCAAAAATGAGTAAAATTAAAAGGGGTCGGTAAAATACAGATCCCAGATGGGTTAAGGAAACGTTATCCCATGTCAATATCACTTTAATATCACAAGAAAAGCCCCCGTTTAGTCGGAGGCTTTTTTTAATTGACTTAGTTGTACTCAACAATATCTTGAGGTTCTAATAGTTTTAATCCAGCAAGTGACATTTCAAATCTGCATGAAGATCCATCTTCTGAAAATTGAATATTTTCTGCGTTTACAGAGAATACATTCAGAACACTTTCCTGTATTTGCTTGCTGGTAATCATTTTAACCGGTGTAATTCCAACTGTAACGCCTGCTGTCGTAAATTTGGTTGAGATTATATCGTTACCGAATAACTCTAATAATTTGAACTTAACAATTAATCTCGACATGTTATGGGTATAAGCAAATCTGTTCCAATTCTTTATTTTTCCGTAGTCAAATGTTCCGTTATTCATAGATGTATATATATCGTTCTGAATTTTGTTCACATAATTTACACGAGCAATTACTATGATAACAAAGAGTGCCAATTCCACTAAGTAAACAAGCAAGTTTGTGAAGTTTTCGTTACCAAAAAGAAAATGCAATGCAGTATTGATTACTAGTAAAAGGGAAATAAATAATGCTGCAGACGCTACAAGCGTGCCAATATTTTGAGTTTGAGTGGTATTATCATCAATATATTTTTGGAGTTTAGGGGAAAAAGATTTCATGTTAGTTTTTTCTTTCTTTTGTTAGTTTGTCTCTGGCTTATCGTCGGAGGCTTTTTTATTTTGTTTTTTAATAAATTTATCAAACTGATCATCTGACATGTATTCAGTCGCATCATTTTTAAAAATAACGTGCTTTTTAAGCTTAAGTTTTTTAATAGTTTGGTTGAGAATTTTTAATCCCTCATCAACACCGCTTAGTCCTTTAGAAGTTTCAAAACCCAAAACTAGTTCATTACTAATCAAACTTAGTCCAGTTATTAAATCATCTACATCTTCTAGTTTTTGGTCTGCTTTACTTTGCTCATAGAGTGAGGTTATAAACATTAACCAACCCTGAAAAATTTCATCATCAGTATTTTTCATATAATCATTTGATGAATGGATAGTATGGTTAATCAGATGTTTAAAATATTCCTCTTCATTTTGAGGAGCACCAATACCTTGCAAATAGCCAACAGAAACATCGAAATATTCTGCAAGTTTTTGCCAAGTTTCTAACTTAGGTTCACGGCTCTTACTGGGATCGTGGCTTTCATATCTAGAAATAGTTGCATCACTTATTTTGTCAAAAAAATTTTGATTCTTTAATTCTTCAGCCATCTTTTTAAGAGAAACGCCTTTTTCTTTTCGTAATTCAGCAATTCTATTCATAATTGTTCCTTTCACGATTTATATGTCCATTAGATTATACCATTTTGTCAATGTAATGTATCAATAGACTTGTATTGACAAAACGGTAGTGGTATACTCTTGTTATAGATTAATTGACAAAATGGTAGCGAAAGGGAGACAACATGAAATATATTAATCAGAAATTTACGGAAAATCTACTTGTAAGCAAAGCTAAGAAGCGAATAACAATAAAACAGCTGGCTGTTGTTACGAGTGTGAATCGTTCTACATTGTCTGACATCATTAAAGGAAAAACGGTCATTGTACAAGAGCGTACGTTTGACAAGCTGAACGATTGGCTATTGAAGGAGGAAGACAGATGATTGAATGGCTGTCGGAAGTATTTATATTATTGATGATAATCTTTGCATCATTTACTTTTGGTGTTGCCTTTGGGCAAGATAGTGTACAAGGACGGAGGAAATTTAAATGAATGAGACACAAAAAAAGCCCATTGAACAGAAGTTTGGCGACCGAGTTCAAGAGACTACAAATAAATATATCAATTCTAATTGTATCATAAAAAGTCATGATTTGATACAGCAAGGCTATAAGGTCTACTTATTGGCACAAGGTACAAACGCCCCATATAAGGGCAGTAAAGGACATTTAGATGCCACGGCTGATGTTAATGTGCTTACTGATATGTTCATAAAATATGGGGCTAACAGCAACATCGGTATTTCACTGAAAGATACAAACTTAGTTGTCTTGGATATTGACAGGCACACACCTCATAAGAATGGGTTGCGTTCATTAAAACAAGCTGGTATCAATGCCAACTTTGATAGTGAGGTGTTTGAAACAACGCCAAGACAGGGAATACATGTATTTTACCGCGTACCTGACGGTTTAGACATTAAGACATTTAAACACGATCTAATGGACGGTGTTGAGCTTATTACAGATAAGATAACTGTTGCGCCAAGTGTTAAAAGCTTAGGTGGTGGATCAATCGGTTATCAGCATTTCGGTAGCAATTTCTCTGATGCAAATATCATGCCACAGTGGTTAATAGATCTAGCAACGAACGTACCCACAAGTGGGCATGGAAAGCAATATAAGCAAGCACGTTATACAGTTCAAGAACGTTGGGAAATGGTACTTAACGGTTTCACTGAGGGACAGCGGAATATGCAAGCCGTGTCATTATCTGGTTACTTATTACGTATCGAAGTTGATCCAAATGTTGCTTATCAAATCATACAAAAAATAAACAGTGAAAGTGATATGCCATTGCCGGATAAAGAAATTAACACTTTGTTTAGGTCAGTTTATAACAAAGAACGACAGCGGGCTAAAAGGGGGATTGCATGACAGAGACATTTGAAAAAATAGAACATAGCCCATCTTGGCAGAAAAAATTTGTTAGAACTAAGTCAGGTAGTATCAAAGAAAATGTTTTAAATAATGTCACGTTAATATTTAATAATGACCCACTGTTTGTCAGTAAGTTTCGTTTTAATGAGTTCACACGAGACAATGAGATAACTGACAAGATGATCATAGCTGGTGGAACTATAAAAGCAGGAATTATTGAAGATGTAGCAGAAGATTTTATTGTCGAGTATATACAACGTAAATACAATTTCACAGTAAGACCAGAACTAGTATATCGAGCTTTCAGTATGGTATGTCGTTTGAACCCTTATAATCCTGCCACTGGTTATTTTGATGAAGCCAAAAGTGAGTGGGACGGTGTGAAAAGAGTTGATACATTTTTACCAGAATTTTTAGGTGCGCCAAAGAATAAAGTGACAACCATCATTACAAAATTATTCCTAACTGGAACAGTAGCAAAAGCATATAACCCAGAAAGTAAATTTGATTTTGTCATAGATTTAGTTGGTGATCAAGGTACTGGTAAAACTACCTTACTCAAGAAATTAGGTGGTAAGTGGTATGTAGATAGTATCGAAAACTTTAAGGATAAAGATGAATACGCAAAGATGTTGCGAGCTTTAATCGTTAATGATGATGAAATGAAAGCAACAAATGTATCAAGTTTTCAGTCGTTAAAAAAGTTTGTAACTCTCACAGAACTAGAGTTCAGAAAGCCTTACGAACGTCATAGTGTCAGATACCAAAAACATTTTACACTTGCCAGAACAACTAATGAAGTAGACTATTTGAAAGACAAAACAGGATCAAGACGTTTTCTGCCTATTCGTGTTAGTAAAGCCAATCAAACTAAAAACCCAGTGTCTGATTTATCAGAAGAATTGATCAAACAAATTTGGGGTGAAATGGTCTATTACTACAAAAAAGATGGTGTACCTTATCCAAACGAAGAAGAACAAAAGTTATTAGCTGATGCTCGTGAAGAATTTGAATATGTTGATGAAGTAGAAAATCAAATCAATATATTTTTAGATAATCGCATAGAGGAATGGGTAGCCAGTTCTGATATAGCTGAAGAGGGATTATTAGTTGAAAACTTAGCTACTAATAGAAGTTTAGCTCAAAAAATTAAGAATGTGATGGATCACAAAGATGGTTGGAGAAGTGGCAGAAAAGGTAATAAACGTGTCTGGTGGAAAAATTGACGTACACAACGTACACTTCACGTACACTAAAAAACGGGTTACTGTACGTGGATAAACGCTGACATATCAATGTATTATAGGTTTCACGTACACAACGTACACTAAAATTTAAAACATTTAATAGGTAATATAAATAATACTATATATAGTTTGAGTAAAAATAGTGTACGTACTGTACGTGAAAGCTTAAAAATGTTGGGACAGTAAGAAAAGGTTACGTACACTAACGAATAATCTACTGTACGTGAAGTGTACGTGACGTACAGTAAGGAGAAAAAAACAATGGAAATTAAAAATAGTCGGTCATTTAAAATAGTAGAAAAGCAAAACGAATATATCAGTGAGTTGGAAAGAGAAAAGCAAACTTTATTGGAGCAACAACGTGAGATGGCTATTGAATATCAAAAGATGTTTGATATGACACAGGTGCAAATGTTGATGGTTAAATTACTTGGTACGGATATGAAAAAGATAGCAGAGGGCGATTATTCTGTTCATAAGATACCTGCTAAGGAAATGAAAGATATTAAACGCAAAGTTATGGCTATTATTGGGAAAGAGATTTAGGAGAATAAAAATGGAAGATTTTAAATTGTCACTGGAAAAATTAAATTATCTCAATTCACTGTTTGATGAGCCACTGCTGATTATTGAAAATAATGAATTTAGATTTGCGACAGAAGATGGTAAACAGAGACTAAGAGAAAAAGCAATTGAATTGGGTTACGGAAAATAATTTACTTAACAATGAACCAATACAGAGGAGAATAACAATGTCTAAAGAAACGAAAAGCGTTAAGAATATCGAAGAGGCAATTAAGCTTGTGCAACAGGGTTGGAATATTGTTGGTATCCAACTGGAAAAAGATGAGCCTAGTCCGTTTAATAAATTGAGTTCAGAAGAAAAACAAAATTATTTCAAGAGAATGTTTGGTAAATAATATATAGATGATAGTCATGTTAAATTGACTTAGTATAAGGGGAACAGATGGCGGATAAAACAGATGCACTATTAACAGATTATTATTCTGGTGTGATTGATATGAAAATTCTTTTACGTAGATCAGAATTACAGTGGCAACCACATGATGAGAACGGTGGCATTAAGTCTTTGAATAAGCCCACGCGACCAGTTGATGACTTAATCATTAAGTATGAATCAGACAATATCTTACATGAGCTTGTAAAGCAACGTGATGCGATTAAACGATTAGAGACTACATTCAGTGAAGAGACTAAGCAAGTGGTTCAAATGCATTACGATAGACGTGAGCGATTATCATGGGTTGTCATCTCAATGAGAATGAATTTGTCAGAACGCACATGCCGTACTTATCAAAAGTCATTCAAGGATAGTGTGGCAGAAGCATTTTCTGAATTAGATATAGCCGTGTAAGTTGCCGTCATTCTGCCGTTTGTAGCCGTTAATACATGCGATAATTGTATTATGGAAAGATTAGCGGAGGGACACAATGAGACTACACAGATGTGCCGAAGTTAGTTGCCGTGAACTGATTAAGTTGGGCTTTGATTATTGTGATAAGCATTATCAGCAACGAATGAATGATTACCATGATAGGAAGTCTAAGGCTCAAGCATTGAGTGCAAGGACGTTACGTGGCAAGCATGACGTTACAGAACGCGACAGAGAATACAATAGCGAAGTGAGACCAGAGTTAGGACATGAGTTCTATCAGTCTAAACAATGGGAGCGCATCAGTCGTTACATAAAGCAACGTGACATGTATGTAGATGCAGTAGATGGTATGGTATATGACCAAGGCAATTTAATAGTTGATCATATTGTGCCACGAAGATTGTTAGATACGAATGCCGAACAGTACGACATCAATAATCTGTGGTTGCTAAGTCGTTCACATCATAATCATAAGACAGCGATTGAACAAAAGATGAATGATAATAAATTAAAACATATAAGCCGTGACTGGTGGATTAAAGTATTAAAGGATTGATTGAGTTCAGTCCTTTTTATATTGCATACAATGTGCGTTAGTGCATGGTTGGAGGGTGGGTATGTGAAATGTTTTGACTGGAATGTTGTTCTGCATTTTAGTTGTTCTTTAGTTCATTTTTTATTCAGGTGGGTGGGAACGTTTTATATTTTTACGCATAAAAATATCCCCCGGGGTTAACACCTTAGAGGAAGCGACACACAGAGTCGACGCGTTGAATGAAAGAAGTAATTATTTTTTCAAAATGACAGGTGGAACTTTGAAACGCTGTTATATCAACGTTTAACGTGGTATTTATTGATTTAAGTATACCACAGTTAGCTCATTGTGTGTCGGTACATAGTTTTTTAAATTTATAAAGGGAGCATAATATGCCAAGGAAAGCAAAAATTACAACAGATGAAAATGATAGAAAAGACCAACGTGATCGTACTGAAGCCTTAAAAAAGGCTAATGCAGGTTTGAACCAATTACCAAAGACAGCGCCCAAACATTTAACAGGTGTCGCTAGTAGACTGTGGACGACACTAGTGCCTGAATTAAATAAGCTGGGTTATATTACATCAGCAGACCGCTCAACACTTGAAGCATTTTGTATCAATTACAGTGTGATGCGTGAAGCCTATGAGTCAATTAAAGACATTGGTGTGATGTATGAGAAAGATGGACGTTGGTATAAGAACGTTGCCACAGCCGTCTTAAACGATTCCACAGGTAAGGTTAAGTCATTGGGTGGCGACTTAGGACTAAGTCCAAGCTCACGTGCCACGTTAATTGATATGGCAAGTAGTGACGACACCTCTTTGAGTGCTGATGCCATTGCTGATATGTTTGGCGGTAGTAAATGATAGAACAATACCAAGATGTCATAACTGAATATGGGATAAACGAACCCACGGTTAAATATGCGATTGGTGTTTTAACAGGCAAAATCATAGCAGGCGAGAAGATAAAGCTTGCTTGTGAACGGCATTTGTCCGACTTGCAACGAATTAAAAGTGATCCAACATTTCACTATGTTTACGATGCAGACCGCACAGACAAGATTATCAAGTTCAGCACATTATTGGTTGACTTAGAAACTCGCGAGCCGTTTAAAATTAGTCCTTATGAATCATTTATTGTCGGTATGCTTGAGGGTTGGACAGAACCAGATACAAGTGGTAAGCGCTTTGATAGAGCTATTATATCAATGGCACGTGCCAATGGTAAGACGGCGATTATGGCGCTTATAAGCCTATTCAATTTCTTGTTTGGGCAACCAAGTACAAACAGACAGTTGGCTGTTGCATCTGCTGATAGTGCACATGCTGATGCCTTGTTCAAATATATGTCTAGTCAATGGGCAAACCTTGCAGACGGTACATTTGCCAAGATGGCCAAGCAATGGGGTGTTGAATATAACCAACGTGAGATGCGAATTAAGAGCCAGTCAACTACCATGCGCAAACTAAGTGCATCATCAAGTACCACCAGTGATGGTATTGGGCATTTTAGTTATGCGGTTGTTGATGAGTACCATTTGTTTAAAGATCGTTCGTTTATAAATTCAATCACATCGGGCCAAACATTCCTGCCTTATTCTCAAACGATATTTATTAGTACCAGTGGGACTGATGTACGAAGTCCCATGTTTGCAGATTATAAACGTTACAGTTCATATTTAGAACAAAAGACCTGGCATGAGATTGATAACATTCTATTCTTATGCTGGGAGCAAGATAATGATGACGAAGCCTTTGGAGATCCAACGATTTGGCAGAAGTCCAATCCATTATTTGAGTTAGAAAGTAAGCGCAAGTCAGCTATCACTAAAATGACAGCAGAGCGTGACGAGCTAAACTCACAAGGACGGTTGCCTGATTTCTTAACTAAGAACATGAACAGGTGGCAGAATGCTAAAGAGAACGCGTTTCTACCAGTTGATTTGCTCACACAGGCGATTATGCCAGAGTTTAATATGCAAGGCAGAGATGTCTATATTGGCTTTGATTACAGCCAAACAAATGATGATACAGCGATTGCTTTTGTATTCCCTTATACGGACAAAGCAGGTAATCAAAAATATCAGTTATATCAACACTCATTTATCCCATTGGCTAAGTTGGGGACGATTGAAGCAAAAGAACAGCGGGACGGCATCAATTATAGAGATGTTGAGCGCAAAGGTTATGCCACCATTACACGTGATAGGTTTGGACTGATTGATGAAGATGAAGTGTTTAACTATATGTTGTCATTTATTGAAGCCAACGAGTTGAATGTTAAAGCTATTTTGTACGATCAATGGGGCGCTGGTAAGTTTATCAGACGACTTGATGAAGTCAAAAATGATTATTTGATTATTCCTGTTCGTCAAGGTATCAAGTCACTGAATGAACCAACAAAATTTCTACAAAGTGCCTTTATTAAGAATCAGATCACTATGTTTGATGATAGCGCCATGTTTGGTGCCCTATCCAATGCAGTGATTGTACAAGATAACAACGGTATCAAGATTGATAAGAACACCAACAGTGCCAAGATTGATATTGCTGATGCCATTGTGAATGCTTTGTATGAGGGTATGTGGTATTTTACGCAGTTTAGTAATGCTCCAGAAGAAAAGGACAAAAGCCCCTTTGCAGGCATGAGTTCAGATGAAATAAATGATTATTTTACAAAAGATTTTACATTTTAGAAAGGATAACCAATGAAAAATATGATCCAATATTTACCATTTATTCTGATTGTTCTGGGTATCATCTCAATAGCAGTCGGTGCATTTATGATAATTAAACCATTGGGCTTCCTTGTGATTGGTATGGGACTATTTGCATTAGCTTATATCCTAGTACCGAAAGGGGGTAACACATGAGTTTAAAAAATCCATTTGAAACAAGGCAGATGATTACCACTGGTAGTTACATGCCTTTTATTTTTGCAAACAGTGGCACAAGTATTGTACCTAATGAATTAATTAGTGCAGATATGGCATTCCACAATAGTGATCTATACAGCGTGACTAGTTTAATTAGTGCAGATGTCGCGGGTGCCAAGTTCACAGGCAGTAACGTTAAAGCCCTTGCTATATTAAATAAACCTAGCCACCTCACAAATCGCTATAGCTTTTGGCAGACGATTGTACTTGAGTTGCTGTTATCTGGTAATGCTTTTGCCACAATTGGAAAAAATGAATTGCGATATATTCCTAATCAGAATGTCTCGCTTGATTTGACTGATGATGTCTTGACCTACCAGATTACACCTTATGGTGATTACCAAGGTGGCACATTCCAGTCTGATGCCGTGCTACATTTTAAGATTATGGCTCATGGTGTTAATGGTGCTGAATTAATTGGACACAGTCCACTAGAAAGCCTAGCTAATGAAATTCAGCAACAAGAGCAAGCTAATAGGCTATCACTTTCAACAATAGCTCAAGCCATTAACCCAACAAGCATTATCAAAGTTCCTGATGCAGTTCTAAGCCCAGAAGCCAAAACTAATGTCCGTAGTGAGTTTGAGAAAGCAAACACCGGCTCAAATGCAGGTCGAACACTAGTATTAGATCAAAGTGCAGACTTCCAGAGCATCTCAATCAATGCAGATGTTGCTAAGTTTCTGAATAATGCCATATATCAACGTACCCAAATTAGTAAGGCGTTTGGTGTACCTGATTCTTATTTGAATGGGCAGGGCGACCAGCAAAGTAATATTGATATGATCCAAAATATGTATGTCAATGGCTTAAATAGATATATTGAACCAATTATCAGTGAGATACAAACGAAGTTTAGTGATGATATTGGACTTGATATGAGTAGTATTTTGGACTATTCCAATGCTACTCTCAAGCAAGATTTACTGAATTTTGTTGATAAAGGCATCATAGATGGCTCCCAAGCGCTTAGTATTTTGGAAAGCAAGGGGATTGTTCAATTATGAATGATAGAGAGCGATATACAAGAGACATTTCTGGTTTAGAAGTACGTGATGCGACTGATTCCCAGTTTATTGGGAAGATTGGTGGTTATGCCGTTGTTTTTAATGAACCAAGTGAGAATTTGGGTGGTTTTATTGAGTATGTCAACTCTGATGCATTTGATGATGTTGATATGAGCGATGTAGTTGCTTTATACGATCATAATTTTGCAAACGTATTGGGTCGGACATCAGCAAATACCTTGCAACTTGAGATTGACAAAAAAGGTTTGCATTTTAGTTTAGATATTCCAAACACAACATTAGGTAATGATGTTTATACCAATATCCGAGCAGGTAACTTAAAGGGAATGAGCTTTGGCTTCACAGTTGATTCAGATGATTGGGATAAAAGTACAGACGGCACAGCAAAACGTGTTATAAGCCACATAGGAACTTTATATGAGGTTTCAGTCGTAACAATGCCCGCTTATCAAGAAACAAGTGTAGCAGTGACTAGAGCGCTTAAACAAGATGCCTATAAGCAAAAGATATTGGCAATGCTAAGAACATATGAATAGGAGAATATGATGAAGATTTCAGAAATTGAAACAGAGCTTGATGCCTTAAAAAAGCAAATGGCAACGAAAGTAACAGAGATACGTGCATTAGCTACTGATGATGATTCAGATGTTGCAGACGTACAAAAGGGTGTTACAGAAATTGATGACCTGCAAAAGCAAATTGACGACTTACAAGTTGAACGATCTGCCATTAAAAAGGCTCAAGAATTATCAGATGAAGAACGTAGTTTGAAAGGACAAACAAACATGAAAATCGATCCAAACAAGACACAAGAAACAGTAGAAGTACGCGACTTTATGCACTACCTTAAAACAGGGGAAAAACGTGATAATGGCATGACAACCACTGATGCTGGTGTTGTTATTCCCAAAGAAATTTTGGATATTCAAAAAGTACCAACTGATGTGCGCAATTTATCAGCAGTCGTTAACCGTGTATCAGTCACATCAGGTATGGGGTCATTACCAATCTTGCAAAAGAACACGGCACGCTTGACCACAGCAGAGGAACGTGCTGAAAACCCTGAAATTGCTAAGACTATTTTAAAATCTGTTGATTATAAGGCGCTCACTTATCGTGGTGCTTTGCCACTCTCAATGGAAATGGTACAAGATGCACCAAACTTGAAAACATTGCTTAATACCTATGTTCAAGAGGCTAAAGAATTGACTGAACAATACCAGATTGGACAAGTATTGAAGACAGCCACAGCCGTACCAGCCGCTACCACTGATGATTTAAAGACCGCTTATAACAAGGGGTTGGCAAACTATAACCGCCAATGGATCGTGACAGAAAGCTTTTACAACGCTGTTGACTTGTTGAAAGACGGTAATGGTCGCTATTTGTTACAAGACTCAATCGCTAGTGCATCGGGTAAAGCCTTGTTTGGTGCTAGTGTATTGATTGTTGCTGATGACGTTCTTGGTGTTGATGGCGATGCTAAAGCTTTTGTGGGAGACCCTAAAGCATTTGTCCTTGAAGCTATCCGTTCAGATGTTGCTATCGAATGGGATCACAATGAAAACTTTGAACGTATTCTTGCTGTTGCTTTGCGTGCTGATTTCAAGCCAGCTGATACAAATGCAGGTAAGTTCATTACATTTGGTGCAGGTAAGTAACATCATTTCCCCAGCAGTGGGGAAGTACATATAATCTTAAAAGGAGTAAACAGATATGGCATTAGTGACATCACAGGAATTGGCAGACGAACTAAATATAGATACAGATGATGCCGAGTTAAAGACGGTTGATAGCTTGATAGATTCAGCAAAGGCTATGATTCAATCATCAATTAAATTAAAGATAACTGATGCTGATATTTTGGCAGTTAATGAGCCACTGTATAATCGTTTAATTAAGACCATGGCGACATCACTGTATTATGATCGTGAATTGTCTACTGGTTATTCTAAAGGTGTGATGATTATGCTGACTAATCTTAGAGCTGAAGTATTGGGGGTTTACAATGCTTAAATATAAACCAAGTGATTTTAATAAAAGGGCGCAATTTGGCTCGATTAAAACTGTTACTAATCCAAATACAGGTGGTAAGAGTAAAGTTTTTGTAGCTGAAATAACTCTACACTATGCACCTAAAAAAAGAACATTGACACAGCAATATACGATATTAGGTACTAATTTAGAAGATACTATTTTAATTGTGATACGCCACAACAAGGCATTAAATAAGAAACTTCTCGTAAAATTGTCAGATGGTAAATATTACGACATTGTGGGTACTAGTCCAGATGATAGCAATAATATTATTGCTTATGACATTGTGACATTGAAATTGAACCAAGGGGTGCAATAATGAATGAACCAGAAGTGTGGCCAAAGTGGCTTAAACGTAGCCAAGCACATCAATATATTAGTGTGGCAGATAATACCTTTATGAAGCATTATGTGAAAAATGGTAAAGTCAAAGCTTATCCAACCGAGCACGGCATCAGATATGATCGTGATGAAATAGATGAAGCAGTCAGACATTATTACAATTAAAAGTATAGCCACCAACCAAATAGTGTGAAATAATGAAAGCGTGTTAGTTTGAAATTATCACGTTTTTTTTATTTTGACCTTTTGGCTCAATCATCAAGAGGAACTAACATGCAAATAAAACAAGTTGACAGTAAGAAAGGCAAAGTCTTTGAAGTAGCTGGCTACATTGGACGACAACCAGACGGTACACAAGCTAGGGCTAAGAAACGAGGTTTTGACAGTAAACGTAGCGCAACACAGTGGTTTAATAATGAGGTGGCGCTATTTAGCAATGGCGATAGCAAGTACAATAAAAAAACAACCCCCAACGTGATGACCGTTAAAGAGTTGTATAATATGTGGCTTGATACTTATCAGCACACCGTGGAAGAAAGCACGCTTAGTAAAACAATGAACGTCTTTAATGTGCATATTTTACCCAAGTGGGCTGATACGTTGGTGCTTGATATTAAACCATTAGACTTACAACGATATATTAACACATTACAAGGGAAAATATTACATTATCGAAAGATAACAGGGTATTTTAGACGGTTATTAAATATTGCTGTTCGTCTTGATATGATTCCAGTTGATCCATTTACTAAGATTGAGATGCCAAAGGAACGCAGACGAACGAATAAACCAAAGCAATTTATGGACGTAGACGAGTTTAAAGCCTTTGTTGATGTTTTGGATAGTCAGTATAAATACATCAATCAACAAGCCTATACGTTGCTTAGATTAGGGGCATTTACTGGTATGCGAACAGAAGAACTACTAGCTTTACAGTGGGAACATATAGATTTTAACAACGGCTATATAAACATTGTACAAGCATTAGGACGTGGTTTGAATGGTGGCACATACATCAAGGCACCTAAGAGCCGAACAAGTAGGCGGACGCTCAAAATTGATAATAAAATGTTGTCTATTTTGGCAGACTGGTATGAAGTCAGCAACCTTAAAAATGATGATGATTATGTATTCAACAATCAGGGCAAGACATTACAAGTCATGAGACCTAATAAGTGGCTTCATGATGTGAGTGATGCTTATGGTGTGGCTGTTGGGTTATCCATGCACAAGCTACGTCATACATGGGCGACATTGGCACTTGATCAAGGGGCTAGTGTGAAACAGGTGCAAACTTATTTAGGTCATGCTGATGTCTCTATGACGTTGAATGTTTACAGTGACATAACCAAAAGGGCTAGTGACGAGACTGGCAATGTCTTAGTTAAGCTCGTAGAATAACCCAAAAAGCAACACAAAACATGTAAACGCTTGATATGATTGGTGTTTGGCAA
>AEKF01000086.1_pt1 | contig 14859 bp, 11 predicted proteins | sample 342668 | NCBI WGS metagenome assembly AEKF01 (sample SAMN02954267, study PRJNA50815) | food metagenome | biome: terrestrial; feature: fermented food; material: kimchi; isolation source: Jonggazip commercial cabbage kimchi | place: South Korea | collected 2009-06 | reverse complement strand
AATGAAATTAAATCCGGTGCCTCAGTATTCAACAATAAGTCGCGGGCATAACTGATTAGATCCTCAATAAAACGTCCAGCATCTTTACCGTCAGTTAACACCTCTGTTAACTTAGCTAAAGCCCGTTTAGAATTGTGTTCTACCAAAGCCATGACATATTCACCCAACAAAGTTTGTGTTACCGATCCAGTCACTAAGAGAGCGTTGTCCAGTGTTACATTTCCATTCCCAAAAGAAAGGGCTTGGTCCAGAATACTCAAGGCATCACGCATTCCACCATCAGCGGCATTAGCTATGACCTTAACCGCTGTATCATCATAGTTATTACCACGTTGATTTAGAATATATACCATCCGTTCATAGGCTGCATTGGCATCAATTCTTTTGAAATCAAATCGTTGTGTTCTTGAAATAATCGTTGCCGGAATTTTTTGTGGTTCCGTAGTGGCTAAAATAAAAATAACATTTGCTGGTGGTTCTTCCAAAGTTTTCAATAAAGCATTAAATGCCCCCGTTGACAACATATGAACCTCATCAATGATATAGACCTTATATTTAGCCAAAGTAGGTGCATAATTAACATCTTCTCGAATTTCTCGGATTTCATCCACTCCATTATTAGATGCAGCATCTAGTTCGATAATATCGCCTAATGTTCCTTGATCAATTGCCTGGCAAATTTCACAAGTTCCATCAGCCTCACCATCAACTGGATGTAAACAATTAACGGCTTTTGCAAAAATTTTGGCCGCAGAAGTTTTTCCTGTTCCTCGAGGTCCAGTAAATAGATAAGCATGCGAAATTTGTTCAGTTATTAAAGCATTCCGGAGGGTCTTTGTAACCACCTCTTGACCAACCATATCGGCAAATTTTTGTGGACGCCAGGTCCGATAAAGTGCTTGATAAGCCATTTGCGACCCTCCCCTTTTAATTTATAATCTTACCCTTTATTCTACCAAAATTTTGCTAGTTTAAAACTAATTATTTTATAAAAATGTTTACAAAAAGAGGCTCGGAACATAAATTTCCGAACCTCTTGTTAAATTTCATATATAAGGCACAGTCCACGATCTCCTTAGTGCTGCTGCCTTCCGACCCTGACACGGTTCGAAGTGCAAACTTGCCCTTGTCTTTCGACATAAATATTATAACACATTCTAGTTTTAATAATCAACTGATTTAAGATACAAACCACTAGCTGGAGCTGTTAATCGGGCTTGTTGTCGATCTTTTTGAGCTAATAGACGTGGGATATCATCAACTGGGCGACTCCCCCCACCAATTTCTAATAAAACGCCGACCATAATTCGAATTTGATTATACAAAAATCCGGTTCCCGTAAATTCAAAAATCAATTCCTCATGCTCAACATCATTCATGAATTTAACAGCCGTGACCGTCCGGATTGTGGTTTTAGCCTGAAATCCAGAAGCCGCAAAACTTTGCCAATCGTGTTCACCTAAATAATCATTTATCGCCATTTCAATTTTACTAGGATCAATCCGACGCGGCCAATATCCAGTATAATTGCGTTTAAATGGGTCCCGAAAAGCACGATTTGATAAACGATACTGATACGTTTTGTATGTGCACTATATTGAGCATGAAAGTCGGCATCAACTTTCTCTACTTTTTTTATTTCAATATCAAAGGGTAACATCGTCGCAAGTCCTTTACGAACCCCACTTTCGGGAATATCAAAAGGTAAATCAAAATGGGCTACTTGACCTAAAGCGTGGACCCCAGCATCCGTTCGACCAGACCCCTGAACTCGAATTGGTTGTTCCGGATTTTTAGCCATTCTATTCACAGCTTTTTCTAATTCTCCTTGCACCGTTCGTTTACTTGGTTGAACTTGCCAACCAGAAAAATCGGTTCCATCATAGGCAACAATAGCACGATATCTTGGCATCTTATACCCCTCCTTCATTTCAGATAAATTTTAAAAAATTAGATAAAAAACAAATAATAAGATCGCAAAAACAATAAAAATTATTACTGCCCAAGAATCAATTTTGTGCCAACTTTGCATCCGATATTTAGAACGTTCGACCCCTACTCGGTAGCCGCGCACCTCCATTGCATCCCCTAATTCAATAGCCCGTTTAATTGCATTAATAAACAACGGGATCAACACTGGAATAAAAGCTTTCGCTCGTTTCACCAGACTCCCCTCATTGAACAAAACACCTCGCGCTCGTTGAGCATTAATAATCATTTCTGCTTCATCCAATAGAGTTGGTACAAAGCGCAATGCGATCGAAACCATTAGAGCTAACTCGGCGACTGGAACTTTGATTTTTTGTAAGGGACGCAATAACGTTTCAAGCGCATCTGCAATATCTAATGGTGTCGTCGTCAATGTTAAGACCGTAGAAAACATAATAATTAACATAAAACGGATAAAAATAGCTACCCCGTTAACTAATCCATCGCTAGTGATCTTCAACCAACCCCATGACCACAAAACATGACCAGTTGTCACAAATAAAATTTGCAAAATAGTGGTAAACAGCATTAGAAAAATCAAAGGCCGCACACCCCGCAAGAAAACACCAAAGCCCAGTTTAGTTAAGCTCACTACTAATAAAGTAATAGCCGTAGCAAGAAGATAGCCTGGCCAATTAGTTGCTAAGAAAATCATAAAAATAAAGGCAATACTCAAAACCAACTTAACTCGTGCATCTAAACGATGAATCACTGAATCACCCGGCAAATAACGACCAATCAAAATTTTACTAAACATTTTTGTTGGCCTCCCTTATTTTTTGCGCCAATTGATCAGCTAGAGCGTCAAGGTTTAACACATGTTCAAGTTTAATACCTTTGTTTTCTAATCGATCTGCGAAAGCCTTAGCCATCGGAACATCTAATTGTTTTGTTTGTAACCATTGCTGATTTGAAAAGACTTCTTCAGGCGTTCCCGTTTTAATAACTGTTCCATGTTCAAATACTAAAACATGTTGTGCATATTGTGCTACAAATTCCATTTGATGGGTTACCAAAATAATTGTCATTCCATATTCGTGTTGCAATTGTGCAAATAGCGCCATCAGTTCTTGTTGACCTTGTGGATCCAAACCCGCTGTTGGTTCATCGAGAACCAAAATTTCCGGTTCTAACGCTAGCACTCCTGCAATAGCCACCCGACGCATCTGACCACCTGATAAATCAAAAGGTGATTGATCATCAAATTTTTCAGGCATACCAACCAGACGTAATGCTTTTAATGCTAAAGTTTTGGCTTCTTCAGAACTATGACCAAAATTTTTAGGGCCAAACATCACATCTTCTAAGACGGTCGCCTCAAATAATTGTGCCTCAGGGAACTGAAAAACCATTCCCACATGGCGGCGAATTTCATTCGTAGCCGCTAATTTCGTTTCTGGCGTGACCATTTGATCTAAGATTTCAATTTTACCACTCTGCGGTAAAATCAATCCGTCCAACAATTGCAACATTGTCGATTTTCCCGAACCAGTATGCCCAATCACAGCCGTAAATTGCTGCTTTGGGATCGTAAAGTTAACATCATGTACGCCTGGCACAGCAAAAGGTGACTCAACTTGGTAGGTAAAACCTACTTCTTGGAAATTGATTGCCATATCCAATCCACCATCCCATCCATTGTTTCATAAGTTGTCGGCACTTTAATCCCACGCTGTGCCAGCTTAACTTTGAGTTGTTCCGCAAATGGAACATTTAATCCTAATTGAATTAGTTTTTCAGCATTATTGAAAACCTGATCTGGTTGACCCATCTCTACTAACTTTCCATCATTAATCACAATCACGTTATCAGCGTGCGCCGCTTCATCAATATCATGTGTAATTGAAATAACTGTCAATTCATCACCTAGTTCCGCCTTAAGATTACGTACTAATTCAATCATTTCCCGGCGGCCTTTAGGATCTAACATAGCGGTAGCTTCATCTAAAATCAAAATTTTTGGTTCAATTACCAAAGCACTCGCTAAAGCAACCCGCTGCTTTTGCCCACCAGATAAATGAGCCGGTTCCCTTGTAGCAAAATCTTGCATCCCAACCCGTTTTAATGCATTTTGAACTCGTTGATACATCTCTTCGCGTTTAACTTGTCGATTTTCCAACCCAAAGGCGACATCATCTTCAACCGTTGCACCGACAAATTGATTATCTGGATTTTGGAAAACCATCCCAACCAGATCTCTAATTTCATAAATATTTTCTTCATTAATTACTAATTGATTAACTTTAATCTGACCAGTTTGTGTATTCAAAAGACCGGTCAATAATTTGGCCAATGTCGACTTTCCAGAACCATTATGACCAATTACTGCCACCCATTCTCCCTTTTCAATGTTAAAGTTTAATTGTTCTAACGCCGGTTCGGAGCGATTAGGATATGTATATGTTAAATTTTTAATCTCAATCATAATTCATACATCCTTAAAAATTTTAATTTTAATCTCTACGATATTCTACCAAATATCATTAGCTTCTTGTTACAATAAGAGTATCGTACTGTGTTTATTCTAGCTTATTTGATTTTCGATGAATCAATCTTCACTAGTTTAAAAGGTAGTGCCTTCGAATTTAATTTAAACGAGGTAAAAATTAACTATGTCTGAAATCGATTTAAACCATTCCAATGATTATCGGAATGTCACTGATTATTATAAAAATATGTCTGATGAAGCCATTCGGGCAGATTTGGACGAAAAACGTAATGAAGCCGTTTCAATCATGCAAAATTTAACGCATGATTTTAACAAGGCTACAGCCGTACGTAATAGCAATGCTTTTGCGACTCGCAAATTAATATTCCTTAATCCAGTTAATCAATCTTTCCCCGATCGACCAGAGGGTTCAAAAAAATGGGACCGTCGTGGATCAGTTGGAACATATAACTACGAACATATTGAACATCATCGAGTAACCGATTATCAAGTTATTTTTGATCAACTACATGCTGAAGGATATACCATTTACGCGATTGATAACATTGAATCTTACCAACCAACCAACCTTTTTGAAACCAAATTAGCTAAAAAGGCAGCCTTCATTTTTGGTGAAGAACAAATTGGCCTCGCTGATGAATTAATTAAAGCTTCTGATGCAATGCTCTATATTCCCCAAGCCGGAAGCGTTCGTTCACTCAACGTTTCAGTCGCTCACGGAATTGTCCTAGCTTTTTATGCTGCTCAACACCCCAACCTATAACATAAATAAGCAGTAATTTTAATTTAAAGATTCTTGCAATATATCATAAGGGAGCCTGGAAAAATCCGAGCTCCCTTTTTAATTATATTATAAATACTAATTTTATCTTTTTTCATCTTCCAAGTCATTATAGCTAGCTTGACTATCACCAGTAATAAATATTCCTAAATTCTTTTGAATAAATGGAACTAACCAGTAGTCAACCCCAAATGAACGTCCGGCACCATTCATCAAAGCAATTCCGACAAAGGGGAGTAGCAACGCTGAAATTGAAAAAGAAGTTCCCAGCATTACAAGCGACAACAAAAAAGTCATAAAGCCAGCAATTGTGGTCATAAATCCAAAGAACAGGGCCATTCCTACTCCCGCAAAGATAGAACCAATTCCCCCTCCAATCGCAACCCCAGTAATAATCAAAAATATTCCCGTCGCTAAACGTAACGGCAAAGACCACAAGGTATTTCCGACATTGGAAACATTTCCTTGTCCAGAAATCATATGTTGCGGCGTTGAGAAAATTTCACGCTTTAAGTATTGATGTATTTGATAAGTTGATCCCAATTGGGCCAAAAAATGTAAATTGCTTAAATGCTTAAACTCACGTGCCCAAAATCCAGTTACCGCTAAACGATTTTTAAAAATCGCGACCCCATACCGTGATCCAACAGAAATAAAAATCCGTTGACTTTTCGGTTTAAAAGCACTTAAATCTCCATGATTTAATAATTTAACCGCAATATTATTGGCTAATTTACCTGATTGATTGACTGCATTATGCACATTTTGAGGCCAGAAATAACGATGTTCACCACGTTTAGGCATTAAGGTTTCTGAACCCTTCCGTTCTTTTAAATGCGCTGGCAAAGGCTGAATCACTGAGTCACCCAATGCATAAATATCAGCTTGATCCTGAATCCGCATTTCAGGTGTAACTTGCAGATGTCGTTCTTCATCTTGACTTAAATCCAATTCAGTCATTTGCGTTCGACCCTGCGTACCACCAGCCCAAATAACGGTATTAGTCATAATCTTATCACCGTCATTCAATACTAAATGATCTTCAAAAATTTCTGATACAGCTTTCTTTTTGTAAACCTTGACGCCTTGATGCCTTAAGTAATTTTCAACTTTATGACTAACCCGAGCATCATCTAAATCTGATAATATTTCGGCTTTAGATTCGACTAAGGTTAATTCAATTTCGCGATTACGAAGTTGGTTCGCTTTAGCCAAAATTCTACGTTCATCCAGTAGTTCACCAAGAATTTGAACCCCCAGATAACCGCCACCAACCACAACGAGCCGTAATTTTTGCTGTCGAATATCTTCATCTAATTCAATTGCGCCTTGCCGAATGACTTCTTCTATATGTACTCGCAGAGAAGTTGCTTGGTCCAAGCTCCAAAACGGAAAACCATATTCATTCACTCCAGGAACATCAGACCGTGCCTCAACACCACCAGCCCAAATCAACTTATTATAATCCACCTGTCCTATCGAGGTATGAATGATATGTTGATTTGCATCAATATTTTCAACCCGTGCTGTCACAATCTTAACGTTTTTTTGATGCATAAAAAGCTGTCGTAAATCAAATTGTACGGCGTTAGGTTCAATCCGCTTAGTCGCCACTTCATGTAAACTCGTACGGTACGTGAAAAAGGGATGCTCATCAATCAAAACTATTTCATATTCTGATTTTTGATTAAATTGGTTAGCTAATTTACGAGCCGTCATAACTCCAGCATAACCAGCTCCAACAATTACAATACGCTTCTTCATCAGTTTCCCCTCGCTCATTCTCACTTTAAAATACTGTCGCTTAAATTTAATAAAGCATTTTAGATCATTTTTAACTTTATATTTACGGATAATAACGTTTAACTTTTATCCCATTTCAATCAATTCGTTTAAGCCTGATTCTAACGTAACCTTTTTCTTTTATTTTAACGTATTTCAGACCGAAACGGGGATTATTATATGAGACAGTATTGATTTTCAATAATCTAGGTTCACAAAGGACCTAATCATTTTAATCATAACGTTTCAACCTTAAATTTAGCATCTTTTAACATTTAATAATGAGCACTATATTTCATCATATTTTAGTCTTTTATTATGATAAAAGAGGCTGGAACAAAAGCCCCAGCCTCTCTCTAATATGTTCAAAAACTCAAGGTTTTATCTCAACTTCACCCAAATTGGTAAAATGCGATTATTTAATCAGTTCCTTATATGAGCTTTTTAGCATTTTTTGATTCTTATTTGATTAGAATTGATCCATCAAAAGTTGACGAATTTCTTCCAAACGTGGTTGACGAGGATTTCCTGGAGTACATTGGTCGTTGTAAACCAAATCCATTAACTTATCAACTGATCCTTCTAAGTCTTTCTTAGAAACTCCGTTACCTGACAAAGTAACATCAATATCCAATGCATCAGTCAATTTCTTGATTTCAGCTAACAAAGCATCAACCAATTCGGCATCAGTTTGTCCCTTCAAACCAAGGTAACGAGCAATATCAGCATAGTCCTTTTGGGCTGTATAAGTTTCATAACGTGGGAATGGTGTACGCTTAACGTTACCAGTCACCGCATTAAACTTAATAACATGTGGCATTGCAATTGTGATAGCCAATCCGTGTGGCAAACCGAATTCTCCACCAGTCTTGTGAGCAAGTGAATGATTTACTCCAAGGAAAGCATTCGCAAATGATTGACCAGCCAAAGTTGAGGCGTAGTGCATCTTAGTACGAGCTTCACGCCCTTCAAGTGTTGGGTGACTTGGATCATAATTGTATGATGTAACTAAGTTTTCAAAGACTAACTTAATTGCTTGCAAAGCCCATGGGCGAGTGAATTCTGAAGACATTACTGAAACGTATGATTCCAGTGCGTGTGACAATGCATCCATTCCTGAATAAGCAACTGTACGCTTTGGCACCGTCATAACAAATTCTGGATCAACAATCGCAACTTGTGGTGTCAATTCATAGTCAGCCAAAGGATACTTAACGTGAGTTTCATCATCCGTAATGACTGCGAATGGTGTCACTTCTGATCCAGTTCCTGATGTTGTTGGAATAGCAACTAATTGGGTTGAACTAGCTTGTTCAAACTTAACAATTCGCTTACGGATATCCATAAACTTTTGTTGCAACTTTCCAAACAATGACATCAAAGCTTGATCATCTTCCAAGATGCCTGGGTGAGAAACTGAATACTCGTACAAGAAGCGAGCAATCTTACCGGCATCCAAAGCTGATCCTCCACCTAATGCAATCACAGTATCTGGCTTAAAGGCTGCCATTTGACGAGCAATATCAACGGCTTGGCTGATAGTTGGGTCAGGGCGTACTGTTCCATACAATGACGTCTTCACTGGTGTAGCACTTAAATTAAATTGGTCTAAGATCTTATCTACAAAGCCAAATTGAACCATTCCAGGATCAGCAACAATAAAGGCACGTGAAACGTTTTCTAAGTCTTGTAAGTAAGTAATTGAGTTTGATTCGTAGTAAATATCCTTAGGCAAGCGAACCCATTGTGGACGATTACGACGACGGGCAACCGTCTTGATATTTAGCAAATCGTAAGTTGAAAGATTGTGTGACAATGAATTCTTCCCCCATGATCCAGTACCAAGCGTCAATGATGGACGCAAAGCATCAGTATAGATATCTCCAACACCACCAATTGAATCTGGTTGGTTAACCAAAATTCGTGATGCTTCAACAGCGTCAGCATACTGCTTTACAAATGGGTCATCTTGCGCCCCAATTTGGATAGCAGCGTTATGTCCAGCACCTTGGTAGTTCAATAATGCGCGAACAATTTCAATTCCTTCTTCACGTGAACCAGCTTGGTAAACTGACAATAATGGGCTAAGCTTTTCTGATGATAAGGCCTCACCGATATTTTTCTTATCAAGTTCAAACATCAAAACATCTTTGTCAGCAGGAACCTTGATCTCTGCGCGCTTAGCGATGTTTTGACCAGACATTCCAGCAACTGGACCTTGAACCCCGTAACCAGAAGCATTCTTGACGAAGACTCCTTCAGCTAGCTTTTCGTGATCCTTAGCAGGTACCAAGTAAGCACCTTGCTCTTGCATTTGCTTCATGAAGGCAGGATAAACTTCCTTAGCAACAACAACTGAGTTTTCAGTAGCACAGATCATTCCGTTGTCAAAACGCTTTGACAACAACAAGTCTTCAACAGCCCGCTTAACATCAGCAGTTGCATCAATATAAACAGCTCCGTTACCGGCTCCAACACCCATTGATGGGTTACCTGAAGTCAAGGCTGCGTGAACCATTGAAGGACCACCAGTAGCCAAAATTGAGGCAATTCCTGGATTCTTAATCAAAGCAGTAGTTCCTTCAAGTGAAGGCTTTTCAATCCATTGAATGAAGTTTTCTGGCGCTCCAGCAGCAACGGCAGCATCATAAACGATTTTAGCTGCATGTGCTGAAGACTTTTGAGCTTGTGGATGGAAAGCGAAAACAATCGTATTACGAGTCTTTGCTGTCAACATTGATTTGAAAATTGATGTTGCAGTTGGATTAGTCGTAGGAACGATTCCAGCTAAAACCCCAAGTGGAGCAGCTAATTCAACTTTACCAGTTACACGATCTTCATTGATGACACCAACAGTCTTGTCATTCTTGATTGCATTATAAACTGACTCTGAGGCGAAGCGATTCTTAGTATCCTTGTCTTCCACTACTCCACGGCCTGTCTCTTCAACAGCTTCGTGAGCTAGTAGCAATGAATTTTCTGAACCAGCTAAGGCCATCGCAGCAACAATTTTATCAACTTGTTCTTGCGTATATGTTGAAAACTCTACTGCAGCTTTCTGGGCCTTTTCAACTAATTCCCCAGTCATTTTAACAGCGGCGTCCATACGCGCTGCTTTTTCTTCGGGTGTTAAGACTTTTTTTGCTTTTTTCGGTGCTTTTGTTTCAGCCATGTTAACTTCTCCCATATATGTTTGCTTATTTATTTTCGTTTGTGTATTTATTAACAATGTTAATTATATCAAGTATAATCTTTTTGTCAACACCAATTCAGCATGATAATCAACGCAAAGTGCTGATTAAATAAGGATTAGAAGTAGAATTTGTGAAACGTTTTAATTTGATAGCGCTTTCATTAACATTTTCACCCACTCGTTATTTTTTAAACTTTGTGAAATAAAATTCATAAAGTAGATAAATAAAATTCGTATATTTAAATTAATTTGGACATCTAGTTCAAATTTTTAAATATTTTACCCAAACATAATTGACCATCGTAGGCCTTCTTTGAGGTTAACCCCTACAAAAAAAGCTAAGGTCATATTGCCTTAGCCTTTTTATTTTTACCAAATTTGAATTCGTTGCGCTGGATCTCGCCACATCTGATCTTCCTTCTCTACATCGAAAGTTTGAAAGAACTCATCAAAATTAGCAACTTGTACATTAACCCGCAATTTGGCAGGTCCGTGTACATCGACGCTAGCCATCATCTGCATAAATTCAGGACGTGCTTTCATCCGCCAAATAGTAGCCCAATTTATGAAAAATGATTTAGCTGAAAAATCAGCATCTCGTTTTGCAGCTGCTAATGCTGCAGATAAACCACCTAAGTCAGCAACATTTTCTGAAACAGTCAATTTACCATTAACTTTAACCCCATATGATTCCAAACCATCAAATTGATCAATTACCGCTTGGGTTCGTTCTTCAAAGGCAGCATAATCTTCAGGCAACCACCAATTATTTAAACTTCCATTTTCATCAAATGACGCTCCATTAGTGTCAAAAGCATGCGAAATTTCATGGGCAATAACTGCCCCAATTCCGCCATAATTGGCTGATGAACTTTGTTTTAGATCATAAAATGGCGCTTGTAAAATAGCTGCTGGAAAGACAATTTGATTTTGTTGGGGATCATAATAAGCGTTAACCATATGGGCTGGCATATGCCATTCCGTTCGGTCGACAGGTTGATTCCATTTAGCCCATTCATATTGAATTGATTGTTCACTCAAAGTTTGGAAATTATCAAACAAACTCTTGTTTTCATCAATCACCTTATCATAGTAACGTTGTGGTAATTCATTTGGATAACCAATATGTGCCACAATCGTATCTAACTTCTTGATGGCTTTTTGACGCGTCTGTTCTGCTAACCAACTATTATTCTCCAAACGTTCCTTATATACATCAATCATTGTGGAAACTTTCAATTCTACGTCTTTTTTAGCATCTGACGAGAATTTATTTTGAGCATACCATAATCCCAGTGCTTGACTGTATGGTCCTGCTGCCAAATAATAAGCTGCCTTTTTAGTTGAACTAGGTTCAGGTGTCCCACTAATAATACGGCCATAGGCGCCACCCATGATACGCATTTCATCGGTCAAGACGCTAGTATAGTCCAGCATTGCATCAATCAATAAGTGTGCTTTCAATAATGGCCAAGCTTCTTCAGAATAGAACTGATCAGCATTTTGCCAGAAACGTTCCTCTGGCACAATAATCTGATCCGGTTGGCTTCCAATCATTTCCTGCATAAAATCTGCTAAAGGCAAATTCGGTACCAAAGCCTTAAATTGATCCCATTGATAAGGATGATATAACTTGGCATATTCAGCATTTTCTTCATTTGATAATACATATTTGGCAATCCGAGCATCCAAAGCAATATTTTGATCCAATAAGGTTTGGGCTTCGGTTTCTGTGTAACCAAACTTCATTAAAATTGGTAATGTGGTTTCACGATAAGCAGCTAATAGTTCCGCCCCTTTTTCATGCCCAGGTTCATAATAAGTTGTGTCAGGTAAAATCGTTCCCAGTGCATCAGCCCATAAAACATTGGTCCGAGCATCTTTAAAATCAGGTGCGATCCCAAATGGCATGGCATTTGGCCAAGCTAGTTTTTCAAAACGTGCAATATTTTGGGTATATTCATCAAAAGAATTCAGCGCCGAAATTTGTTGAAGAATGTCTTTAACTGGAGCTAATCCCACTTCATTACGCCGAGCTTGATCAGTAGTTAAATGATGTAATTTAATGAAATTTCTTAAAACGACATCATCTGGTAAATTTTCACCAGCTTGCCATTGATCAGAGGTTGCTAACATTAGCTCCTCAATTGCATCACTAAGATCATTAAACCCTCCTGTTCGGGGCTTGTCAGCTGGAATTTCAGCTTGTTCTTCCCATGTACCATTAATTGCTGCATAAAAATCATCTTGTTTTCGCATTTTTTCACCTTTTCTATCCAAACTGTATGTCAAATTATACGCTCTTTACAGTAAATAAAAAACGACCCTTTTACAGCTAATAAAAAGCCCCAAGTACGTCGTTTTTTTATATCATCTAGTATATGGTTTTTAATCTAAGCTATGCCTCAGCAAAGATAACTTTACCATCTTCAAAAGCCTGAATCCGTGCAAGAGACTCGACTTTAAGCCCTTGCTCATTCAAGAGCGCTCTTCCTTTTTGGAAGGTCTTTTCAATGACAATTCCCGCCCCAACTACTTCGGCTTGGGCAGCCTTAGCAATTTCTAACATTCCTTGGACCGCCTGACCATTTGCTAAAAAGTCATCAATCAATAGAATCCGTTCACCCGCTTGAATAAAGCGCTTATCAACGATAATATGATTAGTTTCTTGTTTCGTAAACGAATATACATCAGCAACATAATTATCATCCGTTAAAGTTAGTGACTGCTTCTTACGAGCAAAAACCATCGGAACATTTAAGGCTAATGCGGTAAAGACTGCCGGTGCAATCCCAGATGATTCAACCGTTAAAATGCGATCAATTTTTTCATCTTTAAATAAACGAGCAAATTCTTGTCCCATAGCTTCCATTAAGGCAGGATCAACTTGATGGTTCAAAAAATTATCTACTTTGAGGACTTCCGTCCCAATGACACGACCATCTTGCTTAATTCGTTCTTCTAATAACTTCATTAATCCAACTCCTCTAATTTCATATGCGTTAATATCCGGATTTAATTTAAAATAAAAAAATGAGCCCATAATTGAATGGACTCATCCCTTAAAACTAGTAGTCCGCAGCTTAGGTGCAGGTAGATCTCGTTAGCCATTCTCCAACGATTATACTAGGTTAAGTTTATTAATCTGATTAATACAATATAAATTAAAATCAACAATTAAGCAACCTTAATTTACTCTGTAAACTTTAAAACTGTTTTTCCATGCAAAGTATGTTGTCGTCCGACCACGTGAGCTTGCCTAATATTTTTTTCCGTAAAGGGCAGAACATCCCCCAAACGAATTTCAACCTGCTTCTTCGCCAATAAAGCTAAAACTCGTTCCAACGTAGGCCGTTTAATATCTGCATAAACGGACTCAACATCGGCTCCACTTTGTAATGTTTCTGGGATCATACCTAAAGTTTTCAAACGTCCATGCATCTTTAACACTTTAACGGACTTTTCAGTCATCTGACCACCAATGGGATCTAAGATGACATCAAACGGTGCTAATGATTCCCAACTCAGTTTATGATAATCTAAAACTTCCTCTACCCCTAAACTACGCACAAACTCAAAATCATCAGGACTAGCTGTCGCAACAACTTGTGCGCCTTGTAGTAAAGCTACTTGAATCGCCATAGCACCGACTTGACCTGCCCCACCGTGAATCAAAACTCGTTCACCGGCTTGCACCGCTAGTTTTTCCATAATCATTTGATATCCTGTTGCAGCCCCTAAAGCAGCCGCCACGGCTATCTCATCTGAAATTTCATCAGGTATTTTCGCTAAGGCTGATTGTGCTACTGGAACCATTTCTGCATAAGTTTTTAAATGTCGAGTTGCAACTACTCGATCCCCAAGGTTAAAATCGGTTACCTCAGCACCAAATTCCATCACAGTTCCCGCTACACTAGATCCAGGAATGACTGGCCAAGTATCATTAGGCCCATATTCTCCCATGACGTATTTAATATCATATGGATCAATTGCCACTGCATTATTTTGTACTAAAATTTGTTGCTTGCCCAGAACAGGAATATCGACATCTTGCATTTTCATTTCATCGACATCACCAAATTGTTCAATCTGAATTGCTTTCATTATAAAGCTCCTTTCACCTTAAAACGGTCATTTTTAAATGATTTAATTATTATAGTTACTAATTTAATTGATCTTTTAACAACTTACCAATCACCGGAATTTGTCCATATTCGTGAGCTTGATCACTGGGAACCACTACCGTATTAGCAGGGTTTTCGCCCAAAGTCTTAAAAGCTTCAATGGACTGATTTTGAAAATATTTTTGATCGGCGCTTTTCAAAGCTTCTTGAATAGTATCAATTCTATATTTTTCAGCATCAGCCCGTGTTTTAGTTGCGTCAGCCTCTGCCTTAGCTGTCGACATCAAAGCATCATTTTTTGCCTTGGTCGTTAAATCAATCGAACGAGCTTGCCCTTCGGCAGCAGCAATTGCAGCAACCCGTTCTCGATCAGCCGTTAATTGTTTATCCATCGCTTCTTGAATGGCTCGTGATGGAGTTAATTCATCAATATTAATTCGATCCACATTAATGCCATAAGTATTAGTTAAGTCACCAATCGCAATACTTAATTCTTGATTGATGAGCGCTGTGGATCCCAATGCTTCATTCAATTCCATTC
>AEKF01000085.1_pt1 | contig 15800 bp, 16 predicted proteins | sample 342668 | NCBI WGS metagenome assembly AEKF01 (sample SAMN02954267, study PRJNA50815) | food metagenome | biome: terrestrial; feature: fermented food; material: kimchi; isolation source: Jonggazip commercial cabbage kimchi | place: South Korea | collected 2009-06 | reverse complement strand
ACTCATCAATTTATAACCCTTTTCACTATATGAATAAGTCTTTCTTTTAAAGAATACTTTTTCAAAATATAAACACAACCTAAACTAAATCCACTAGCAAACAGTGTATATAATCCCAATTGTTGAGTCATAGGTGTTGGAATAACTAAAATTAGCAATGGAAAAGCATAGACTGCTGGTAATTGAATTCTAAACATTTTTAAAATTATCAGAATCAAAGGCATCATCATTGCAAATATAAATGACATCATTTGAAATTAATTGATGCACGCCCATGCTAAGATATGCAATGCCCGTTAAAATGATAACCTGTTTCAAAAATACATTTACAGGATAATGCTCTTTTTGAATGACTTCCAACAACAAAACTAAAACCGGCGGAATGGCAATCATCATATCAACGCCCAACAAATGTACTAATATAATCCATAATAATAATATTTCCAAATATTGACGCATTGCATCTCTTTCAAGAGATTTTATAGGATTTTGAATATTTTTATAACTACCACTCAATAAAACTCCAAGCATTAAAATACTTGTCATACCCACAACAACTAAAATAAAATACCAATGACTAGTATTAGTAACAATTGGTAAAAGTCCCGTTGCAAATGAAGGTGCTAATTTTGAATTAGCTATTTTCAACACAACTAACATTATTAATATAACTAGATATATTTTAAATAAGTAATCTATTTTCAATAAATTAATACTAAATCCCAATATTGCAGTAATCGATGGCATCAAAACAATTTTTAAAGGATTCACAATCCAATGTGCCTCTTGCAAAGCTAAAACTCCCACACATAGTACTGCAAATTCAGGTAAAATCAAATGATGGTTCCCCATTTTTACTGAAAATTCTACCATTAATAGGATTAATATATATCCAATTAAATAATTAATTCTTCTAATTTTCATTTAACACCTACCATTTTCAGATTTTAATCAAACACAATAAGAGTAACTATACACGTTTCATCGCATAAATTGTAGTTTTTCAGTTCGGTTATTTTATAAAAAAGATCAGAAACCCAGAATAATCTGAAGTTTCTGATCTTTAATTTACTTATTGTTAAAATTTAGCAAATTGGAATTTCTTCTCACGGTAATGAACATTTGATGCATACTGAAATGATTTGAAAAAATCATCTATTATCGGTTTAAATTCCTGTAACTGTTTTTCCGTTTTCCAAGTCGTTAAAATTGCATAATCAAAACCTTCATTTACTTGTAGTAAAAAGATATTAATTAATCCAGTTTCATCTTGATGATCAGTAATCCATGCCTTCGCGCGCATAATAAAATGTTCTCGCTCGTCATCATTTAATGTTAGATAGTTCCAATCCATCAATCCTCGTAAATCAAGTGATTGATTTTGTTTAAATAAAACATCATATTGCACTCCAGAACTAAATGGGCTTTTCTCATTGATTGAATATTCAATCAATTGAAAATGTTCATGATCATCTAGATCAAATGTTAAATATATTGGTCGATTAGAATAACGTTGTTGAACAGTTTGTAAAACATCTTTAGTACCAAAAGTAGTATAAATATATTCTTTTCCCATTATATTATCCTCCATCTTTCAAATTGAAAGTAATTATTGAAATAATAAAATCAACATCGCAACCAAGTTATTTAAGCAATGTGTCGCCATCGAATATTGTAATTTCTGAGTCTTCTTATAAACAAATGCCAAAATTATCCCAGTTAATGAATATTGTATAAATGCCATTAATTGAAATGGTTGAAAAATGACATGGAATAATCCAAAGGCCATTCCTGAAACAACTACATTGGCCCACCAATATGAATTTTTCATAAAGTAATTCATCAAAATTCCTCGGAAAATCGATTCCTCTAGTAGCGGAGCCAAGATAACTGATAAAAAGATTAAATATATTTTAGTTGCTAAACCAGCATGCGCCATTTCAACTAGCGCCAACTGATTAGCAGGTTCAACATTATTTCCAGTAATTAAAATTTTTACGATGGTCACTAACATACCAGCTACGATAATTAAAACGTATCCCTTAATAATCCAGAGCGTCTTTTGACGTCGAAAGGGCTCAAGTTTATTTTCAGGAGCAGCTAGTTGAATGTACTTTTTCATATACAACAATGTGATATAAAGCAACCCGCCCATCGTTAAAAGCATTGCTAAAATTGGTATCCAAGTATTTTCGTTTATATTGAATGCCTTAGCTATTAATTTGAGCATCAACAGACCAAAGTTTTGAATAATCACATCACAAAGCAACCCAATTAAAATAAATAAAATTCCTAATCCGCCGACTTTCCAAACACCTTTATTATTTATCACGACTCTTATCCTCATCAACAGCTTTCTTGTTTTGAATATAAACCGTAATTATGGTCATTATAATCGTCGTTATAACCAATAATACAATGTAACCAATAATCGTTAATACTGTTGATAAATCTAGCTTTGTCGCCAAATTACCCCAAATTAAAAATACAATTAAAATCGCTAATCCTGTTATAAATGACAAGGTTCTTTGCATTTTTTAATCATCCCCCAAAACAAATCGTTCTAAAATTTCCGCAATTGCACCCTCATTATTTGTTCGATCAGTTATAACTTGAGCTACATCTTTGACTGGTTGAATAGCATTTTGAACAGCAATACCTAATCCAGCGGATTTAATCATCGCAATATCATTTGAATTATCGCCGGCTGAAATAATTTCTTCAGGATTAATTCCTAATTTAGCACCCAGGACATTCCCAGCTGAGCCTTTATCAACACCTGCAGGATTAAATTCAACATATCTTCCAGAGGAATAAGTCGCTTCCACTGCTTCAGAGCCCACTGCTACCAAAACATTTGCCATTATCTTTTCACGCACTTCCAAATTAGAATGTTCAAAAATAATTTTCATCAGAGGCTCTTCATGCTTCAAAAAAGATAGATCAGGTTCCTCTAACAATTCATAAGAAACTCCTCGTTCATCCATATAATTTTTATCAGCCACTGAAATATTATAAATAAATAATTTATCGGTCGTATAAATGTGAGCATCAGTCAAAGGATCACTCTGGATCCCAGTTTTGAAAATTAAGTCCGCTAACATCAAGTCCATATCACGAGCAATTAAAACTTCATTATTCAAATTTTCAACAATTGCTCCTCCATTATAGGAAATTACATATTGTTGTGCTTTGTTTTTTAGACCTAATTTATCTAAGACACCCTGAACTGAATTAAAAGATCGACCAGTGTTTGGTACAAATTTAAAACCCATTTGAACAGCTTTTTTAATTGCTTGAACATTTTTTTCATTAATGGTCCCATTATCGTTCAATAAGGTTTCATCTAAGTCAGATATTAACATTTTATATCGCATCTGGTTTGCCTCTTTTTCATAAATTATTATCCTAATTATAACTTATATCTATTAATTTAACTCAGCATAAAATCTACAGATCTTAATTTACATGATATTGATTTTTTCATCATCCGAATGTGTAAAAAAATGACCAGCATTCGAAAAACGAAAACTAGTCATATCATCATTTCATATCAAAATAAAATGCATAGATATTATCTATCTAAATTATTTATTTAAATTGCTAGCCGCAGCCTCATCTAAAATTACAACAACATTGTCATGTTTTTGTAAAATTGATGCAGGTACATTCTCAGTTACTGGCCCCTCAATCATAGCTTGAACTGCTTGAGCCTTATTTGCACCATAAGCCACCATCAAAATTTGCTTGGCTGACATAATTGACTTGATTCCCATTGAGTAAGCTTGGCGTGGAACGTCATTTTGATCGTCAAAGAAACGTGCATTCGCTTCAATCGTTGATGCTGTTAAATCAACTTCATGTGTAGTTGATTCAAAAGAAGTTCCTGGTTCATTAAATCCAATATGCCCGTTTTGACCCAAACCTAAAATTTGTAAATCACGTGGGAATTGATCCAAAATAGCATCATATCGTTCTGATTCAGCTATTCCATCAGGATTTAACCCATCGGGAACATAGCTTTCTTTGAAAGGCTTCTCGTTGAATAAATGCTGTTGCATGAAGTAACGATAACTTTGTTCATGATCTCCAGATAAACCTTTGTACTCATCCAAATTAATTGAAATTTTATCTGAAAAATCCATATCGCTTTTAGTAATAGCATCATAGATTGAAATAGGTGTTGAGCCAGTGGCTAATCCAAAAACTTTGGCATTAGTTTGTAAGGCATCTTGAAAAACGCGAGCACCAACTTGTCCACCTTCAACCTGATCTTGAACTTTAATAATCTTCATATTCTTATTCCCAACCTTTCACTTCATAATGGTATATACCAATTATATGACACAAATTTTTAAAGTACAAGTAAAATTAAATAATATCTCTAGAAACTGCAAACATAAAGATCGCATCTGGTATACCATATACACTTTTCGATAATGCTATAATTAGGTTAATGACTTGTCTGTTTGAGAAAGGTTGCTCATTATGGAAAAATCAATTTTTAATGTCGTTAATAATCATACCTTTAATGCTAGTATCTACTACCAATTTAGTGGTATCAGTCAAACCCTACCCTTCCATACTTTTGGCCCTGCCAAACGTCACGACTACATTATCCATTTTGTACTAAATGGGCAAGGAATTTTTTTTGTAGATAATGAGCAATTTCATTTACAAGCTGGTGATTCATTTTTGATACGCCCAGGCGAATCCATTTTTTATCAATCCGATATTAAGAATCCATGGACCTATGCTTGGATTTCCTTCAATGGATCTGAAGCTAAACAAATTATCGAACATTTTTCCCCTTTTAAAAATGAGCATCATGTTTTCAATACAGCTAATCAATTAAAATATTTAGAACTTATCCAAAAAACACTTAGTTGGTCAGATTCATCACCACAAAGCGAATTACAATTGAATCAATTAGTTCATGAATTATTGATTCAAGTAATCCAAGAATATCCATCACAGAAAAATCCACAAAATGATTTCAAAGGATCAAAGCTGGCCCGTCAAGCACGTGAATATATGGATGAATACTTCGAAACAGGAATCAATGTAAATGATGTAGCTAATGAATTAAATGTTAACCGATCATATTTAACTAGAGTTTTTACTAGTAATTTTGGTCTGTCGCCTAAAGCTTGGTTAATTGGGGTTCGGATTAATAAGGCCAGCGAGCTTTTGCAAATGGAAAAAATGTCAGTTGATGAAATTTCCGAATCTGTAGGCTTTAACAATGTCTCAGTTTTCAGTCGATCATTTAACAAAATGGTCGGCGAAAGCCCCAGTAAATATCGTAAAAATCGTCAATTTAAACGAACAACTAATCTACATAATCAGCAAATTAAAGATTTACTAAAAGCAGCTAAACCTGTTCGTCAAACTACATAAAAATATAAAAAACCGATGTCTAAAGTCTTTTGATATAATATGCTGTTTATCTTCTCATTTTTAGTGGGAAGCAGTATAAATATCAAATTTAAAGATCATCGGTTTTATTTTTAAATTCTAATCAAAAGTGGCAATAAATTCAGAAAACCCTCGATGACCTTCTGCATCATCTTTAAATACACCGCATCGGATAGTACTCTAGTAAAGACATCTGCCACAGCTTGTTTAACATAAGCATCGACATCGGTAAAAGAATGTTGTTTTAATTGATCAGCCCATTCTTGATGAATTGGATTAACCTTCTCAGCCTTATTCATCAAAAACGCCTTGACTTCATCCAATTCTCTGACCAAACGTGGAGGTAAAATCGCTAGTCCCATCACCTCAATTAAACCAATGTTCTCTTGCTTAATATGTTGAACATCTGCATGTGGATGAAAAATACCATCCGGATATTGATCATTTGTATTATTATCACGTAAAACTAAGTCAAGTTCGAAATCATCCCCACGCCGTCGCATAATTGGCGTTACAGTGTGATGTCTTGTACCTTGATCATCACTTGCCTGAATCAATAAATCAATATTGTCATATTGATTCCATTTCAAACGAATCATTTCCGCCGCTTCAATTAAAGCTTCTCTGTCAGCGGATTTAAGACGAATCACACTCATTGGCCAATCAACAATTCCCGCCTGAACCATTGGGAAATTATTTAAATTAATCTTCTCTCTGATAGGTGCCTTAGCCATTGGAAAATCATGTTTTCCAGCTTGGTAATGATCATGCGTTAAAATGGATCCACCCACAATTGGTAAATCGGCATTTGATCCGATCATATATTCTGGAAATTGTTCAACGAAATCAGCTAGATGCTCAAAACTTTTCTTATTTACTATCATGGGTTGATGAATATGATTTAAAACAATGGCATGCTCATTAAAATATGCATAGGGTGAGTACTGAAAGCCCCACTTTTCACCAGATAATTCTAAATTAATAATTCGATGATTGCTTCGAGCAGCTTGATTTAAGCTTCCAAAAAAACCTTCGTTTTCAATACAAAGTGCACAATCTGGATAACTATTTTGTGGTAACTTCAATGCTGCAGCAATTTCCTTAGGATTTTTCTCTGGTTTCGATAAATTAATCGTAATCTCTAGCTCTCCATATGGACTAGGTGCAAAATAATGAATATTTTTAGCAATTGATCGCATTTTTATATAATTATTTTGTTGAGATAAATGATAAAAATAATTGGTAGCCGCGTTTGGTTGCTGTTGATAATATTCCCAGAATTTATGATTAACTTGACTAGGTAAAGGCGTAATTGTATCCATAATTAACGCTTCCATCATATCTAGATTAACTTTATCATTAATCATTTCATTCCTTTTAGCCGCATCCATTAAAGTCGATACAATTGTTTCCAATTCCTCTGGCGTTTTAACTTCAGGCGTACCCAAATTATTTGAGCCAATCAATCTTAATAATTCATTTTGATGATAAATTCGATCTTCTTCCTCAATTCGACCATTTTTGATTGCAATGGTCGTTAAATCATATACTGCTTGACCAACATTCATTTATCCCATCTCCCCGTTTTGAATTTAATCTTTTAACTTCATTGCACCATCCCCAATATGGGCAACGTAAAATTCTGGTGTATAACCAACAATTTTCAAATAGTCATCGTACACATTATTTTCAAATTTAGTTATCTCAGATTCTTTAACTAAAGCAATGGCACAACCACCAAAACCAGCTCCGGTCATTCGAGCTCCCAAGACACCTTCTTGGGCTTGAGCTGATGATACCAATGTATCTAACTCCAATCCAGTCACTTCATAGTCATCTCGCAATGATGCATGTGATTCATCTAATAATTTACCAAATGCTTTTAAATTACCAGCTGACAATTCAAACTTGGCATCAATCGTACGTTGATTTTCATAAACTGCATGTCGAGCACGCTTGATCAAAATTTCGTCTTGAATCAAATCTTGGTTTTCATCAAATTCAGCATTCGTTAACTGGCCTAATGAATCAATTTCTAACCCACCAGCTTGAAGGCGGCGTAGCGCTTCTTCACACTCAGATCGTCGTTCATTATATTTAGAATCACTGAGTTCACGTCTTTTATTGGTATTCATAATAACGATCGCATAATCGCCCAGTACAACAGGCACCATTTCATGTTTCATGGTGTTAACATCTAATAAAATGGCTTCATCTTCTTTTCCAAAGCCAATAGCAAATTGATCCATAATTCCAGTATGCAACCCAAAGTACTCATTTTCAACTTTTTGACCAGTCTCTACTAGATCCAAACGATTCACTTCTAATTGATATAAGTCTTCTAACATAACTCCTACCAATAATTCTAACGAAGCTGATGACGATAACCCCGCTCCATTGGGGATATTTCCTTGAACTAATAAATCAAAACCATTGTCAAAATAATATCCCTGTTCTTGTAACTTCTTAATCATTCCCTTAACATAGTTCGCCCAACCATGTTTTGGATCATAATCCAAATTATCAAGATCAACTTGAATAACTCCCTCGGTGGCAAAATTCATTGAGTACAAAAAGACTTTTGAATCATTCCGTTTAGCGGCTACTCCATAAGTACCATAAGTAATCGAAGCCGGGAAAACATGTCCTCCATTGTAATCAGTATGCTCCCCAATTAAGTTAATTCGTCCTGGAGCAAAAAATTGTTGTGTAGTCTTAGGCCCAAATTTTTCAGCAAAAGCTGTATTTAATTCTTTAATTCGCTTCATAATCTTAATCCTCATTTTCTATAATTTTGTATTTTCGTCTTTTTTGTAACGTGATTCAAGTTCCTTAACAATTTCAGCATGCTTTTTCTCTGTTAATGTAATTTTCCAAATGAAAATAATCATTGAAACTAGCATTAGAACACCTGGAATTACGAATGCATACAAATGATATGTTCGAATACCACTCGCCGTAATGTCACTTGCCGTAGCGCTTCCGGTCATACCAGCAGCAATAGCTACAAATCCCACAATGGCATTTGAGAAGGCCCCCGCCAACTTATCAAGTAATGGTCGCAAAGATAAGGTTACAGCTTCCTTTCGAACTCCATTCTTCCATTGACCATATTCAACCGAATCGGTAATTGTCATCAAAACTGACAAGAAAATTAATTGTTGTGGGAAATAGAACAAGATCAAGCCTAAAGTAATAATACCAATATTATTACCGGCTACCAAAAATGACGTATATCCTAATAACATTAAAATAATTCCCAAAATAAAGACATAACGGCGGGTAATTAACCGTGTCAAAATCGGAAATAGTGGGACAGCAATGATTCCAGTAATCATTGAGATAACTCCAACCAAAGCAAATTCTGACACTCGACCGATTACAAACTTAAAGTAAAACATCAAGACACCAGTCGTTGCTACGTTAGCAATCGCATAAAACATATATGAAATAGCCAACCACATTAATTGATCATTCATAAATATAGCCTTGAAAACATCTACAATACTATATTTCTCATTCTTTTCTTGTCGACGTAAGATCGTATTATTTTCTTTTGAGAACTTAGCTGTTATAATTGCTGATCCAGCTGAAATAACTGCAATAACAATTGCAAACCAGAACCAACCAGCTGCACTTTCATCACCTTTACCACCTGTCATTGCCGTAAAGAAAGCCACAATTGGAACTACCAAAGCAGTCGTACCATTAGCCCCTAATGAAGATCCGAACCGGGCAAAAGTTGCCAAGGTGCCACGTTCAGCGGTATCATTTGACAATGCAGGAATCATTGACCAAAAGGCGATATCCTTAAATGAATAAAAGCTATCCAAAATAATAAAAATTACGGCAAATAATCCTAAATATAATGATGGTTGACTAACTGCTAACCCAAAGAAATTAGTATAAATAATTACCAAGGCCACCGCTGACACTAACCCACCAATGACTAACCATGGTTTAAATTTACCATACTTAGACTTCGTATTATCAATTATACTTCCAATAATTGGATCAAAAATAATTTCAACTAATCGAATTCCAACAACTAATGAGGTAATTAAACCGATATATTTAGCCTCAGTTGCTTTATCAGCACCTGTAAATAATGTACTTGTAACGAAAATCATAAAATAAGTTGATAACGTTACATAGTATGCATCATGCCCAAACGCACCAAAAGCATAAGCAAAACGCTGTTTCATTTTATCAGACATAGTAACACTCCTTAAAGTTTACTGATTAATATTTTTACTACGCCTTAACTATAGTTTGAAAGCGCTTTCAGTTGCAAGGCTTTTTGTTACTCTATTTTGACCTTTTGTGACTCTTGATTGTGAATATACTTACAATAAAAAGTTAGAAGTGTTCATTAATTGAAAAAATAAATAACTGTATCGACTCATAATACCTGTAATAAATTATTCAATCCTTAATTTAATATATGTTAATTCTATTAATTAATGTATCTACGATGAGGATTGTTTAATTAAATTAAAACTTTATAATTATATTCACTCTCCTCAATGACCATTCATCCAATTTAAAAACATTTGTGATTTATAATACAGTTTACCGTAAATTCATTTAATTAAATTTTATTTTTATATCAAAAAAGGTAGATATAAATATATCTACCTTTCAAGTAAAAAGCTACTAATAATGAATATTACTTACCTACAATAATTTCTCATACAGTTTTACATTTTTTTACTCTAAAAATATATTATTCAATACCACCATCAACTAATGTATAAGTAACTGTTCCATTAAATACCCCAGCCTTATCACTTTTTGAACTTTGAACTAATAACCCATGTTCTGCATCTGTAGTATATGTTAGTTTTCCCGCAGAATTAGGGTCACCATTTGTACCGGCATTAAAATCAGCACCCTGTATAATATTTTGGGCGCCAGATCCTAGATTAATAACATCTGCACTGCCATTCTTCTTAAATCCATATTGATGTTCTGGATCTCCGGATACAGAAGCTTGTAATGTGAAATTGTGTTGCTGAGCACGTGAATCAAAAACCGAAAAAACTTGTTGATTATCAGTCGCCCCATTTCGTGGTAACCAAACTTTACTTTTATCATTTGGGAAAATACTATCAGCTAATTGATATACCCAATTTGACGGTTTTACCTGATTAGTATTGTTAATTTCACCTGGTTGAATATCCACTCTAGTTGCATTCTGCAAATTACTTAAATAACTATTACCACTAATTTTAGGGTTCATTTGATCATTTGTTTTCCAATCACCGGCGATGCTACCCAACTCAGCCACAAATAAACTATTTAGCTCATTATTTTGAAAACCTTTAATTGTTAATGGGCTAGTTGTACCCAAATCTAGTATTAAATTGTTGGCCTGAACGGGTGGAATGGTTTGCCCCTGCATCGAAAATAGCTTCACCGCATTTAAATTAATTTTAGAACCACTAGCCCCATTTCCGTTAATCACTCGTTGATTAACATTAGTGCTAGTATTATTGGTTTTCAGTATCGTCTGGCTTCCATTTTGCGCCGTCAATGTTAGTTTACCCATAGATTGCGGGTTTAGTACCGAAATATTTGAAATGAAATTAGTAACCGCATTATTCCCTAAATTGATATTAGTTGTAGTTGGTAAGATCACCCCGCCCCAAACTGAATTAGCAGCTGGTGTTTCTGAATTGGAATAACCTAGATTATTCCAATTCATTGTTCCATTATTAGTAATGTTCACAGTGTTAGTTGTTATTCCACGACCATAATACAAGATATTTTTTTTAGCGTTATTATTTACTTCCCAAGTAGCACCGGTATTCACCGAAATATTAGATGTATTACGTCCAGTATAAGCAACACTAAACATTCCATCATTACCACCACCACTTCCCCAAGTCATCGCTGTTTTACCGTTAACAACCGTTAAATCAGATATTTCTGCAAATTCTTGGGTAGAAGTACCTTTAATATTAAAATTATTTTGTCCAGTAAATCGTAATGGCACATAATAAGCTGAAAACATTTGTGCACCAGCGTCTGATAAATTAGGATAATTAATACTTACATTATCATAGGTCAAACTACCTGAAAAATTACTAGGTACGATACTCCAATCTCCTCGAAATAAAGAATAGTAAGATAATAGATAACCACTAGTTTTACCCGTCTCATTCGTTGGATCCGGTACAGTCGCATCTCCGTTGGTTGCACTAGTATATTCACTCGAAGATTTAATATTATGCAATGTTACGTTAAGGCTAGGTTGTAAGTTGGACATAATGAACGAAGAAGATATCCGATTCTTGACATAATACATATGATTATTAAAATCGATATCCAAATTTTTAATATTGCTATTCACTCCCAGATTAATGTCTGGAATAGTTATATCTTTATCCACCGATATGGATAAAGAACTTGGTGCTGGATTTGTAATACTCCAATACCCAGCAATATTAGTTGCTCCAATTAAGCTTACTAAATCGGCTCCTGTTGTAATGTGATAAACATTATTAGTATTAGTAATACTGGCTTCAACTTGATTATTACCGTAAAGTCCTGCACCTAACCATACGCCTAAAATGATTAAAACTATTTTCATTTTATTCCGCATTTTCTTGCTCCTTCTTCCGCCTCAGTAAAATAAATAGCCAAATCAATGCAATAATTAGCAATAAGATAATCACTCCCAACAAAATTATTAACCAAGGGCTGGTAGCATTAACTTTAAAATTAGTTTCTTTTTTAACTGCTTCTTTGACCTCAAACGCTTTATTCCATTGCCATTGATTCCCATATTTGTCTTTTGCAGACCCTTTAAAATGATACTTACCCGCCGGAATTTTACCATCATGACGCAGCACATAATTAAATTGAGAATTTGGGGCCACTGATCCTTGATCGACTTTTTTCTTAATTAAAGTCTTACCTGTTTTATCATTTACAACCTTAGTATCCATTTTCAACTCGGTTATATTAATATTTGTTGGATTTCTCATTTTCACAATTACGCCTGGCAAATATTGATATTGACTCGCTTTAATGGAATTAATCGTTAATTTAGGTTTAACTTTGTTATCGTTTTGATGTATTACTAATCCCTTTACAAAAGCAAATTTATTAGTAATTCCTTCTTTACTACTTTCAGTAATCTTTTCAACTCGAATCCCACCAGCAACGATCCCATCATATTTTTTTTGAGGCATTTTTGATTTTAATTGAAAAGGCCTTATTTTGATGACTAGGAACAGTCAACTTGGTGTCACTAATTTCAGTAATTTGGCGGATTTGAATATTTGGTTTAGCTCCAAATCCATCTGCATTGCCGCTTTTACCATATTCAATAATGACATTATCAGACGTTTGAGCAGGATTAATTGCAATCCGATAAGTCGCTTTTTCATCTGACAGATTCTGAACTGTTAAATTTAAAGTCGTTTCATCACCGGGTTGCATTTTCAAATCATAGGTTGTGTCCTTATCGGTTTGAAATTCATTAGCTTTGCCATCCACCGTAAATTCAGCTTGTGGCTGATTATCATCCGCATACACAACGACTCCACCAGTTCCACCACCAATTATTAATAATGTCACAAGCGAAAACAATATTTTTTTAATATTCATAATTAATTACCTATTTTATGTAAAAAGCAGACCATTAGGCCTGCTTTGATTAAATCTGATTAGGTGTGAAGCAGGTCTTCACCTCAAAAGTATTTTATCTCAAAGCACCATCATTAATAGTATATACAATTGTTCCAGTATATGTACCAACTTTGGCATTATTTGAAATTTTTATGTTACCTTTTGTACTTTGAGTCTGTTTCGTTCCATTAGAGTTACCATTTCCAGATAGAATCAGTGCCTCCCCAGATTTAATATCAGCATTTGTCGCTCCTGTCAAAGAAGCATCGCTCACTGCTGTGTCCAAGGTCATCGATACAATGGGTAAATTAACCTCATCAATATTTTGCATATCTGTCGCCTTAGCCGTCACTTGATATCCTGCGTCAGTTCCACGGCTATCAGTTACCTGAAGAGCAGGGGATCCAACGATACCGTTTTCATTAATTGCAGCTTTGGTTGTTAAGCTACCCCAATCAAAACTAGGAACAGTATCTAGCGTGATAGCGCTCGGATCACTTGTCAGGCTTAAAGTTGTGCTCCCATTAGAATTTGCTAGAGGTGCGGCGTTAATTAAGATGGGAGCTGTCAATAGCCCTCCAACTAAAGCAGTGGCACCTAGTAATGCACGCATACGGTTTGCATATAAATTAAACATATTGTCGCCTCCTTTGAATTTACATTGAATTAAATTTCCTTATTTATAGAATAACAGAAATGCCTTAAAAATGAAAGCGTATTCATTTAAGAGTTTTTTTCTTATCTTTTTTTAACAAAAGTGCTTCAATGCAAATCTAAATCACATTGTATATTTATAACAAAAAAGGCAAGGAAATAAACATCCTTGCCTTTATATAAAATGATCGTTCTCACAATCTATTCATTTCAATTATTTATTAATCAATAATATCGACTTGTAATGTTTTTAAAACTTCTAATACATTCTCATGCTTTTGTGGAGTAGTTCCCGCTGTTGCGTGGGCACTTACCATTACTTTAATTTCTGGTGCTATATTTTTAATCAAAATAGCATTAGATATTACACAAATATCAGAATCTAAACCGATTAGTTCAACTTCTTCCACCTTTTCATTTAATAATAATTGAGCCAATTCAATTGAACCAAAGGTACTTTTTTCAATAATATATTTAAATCCTACTTGAGCTGCTGGATAAATTTCCCAACCGTGTGACTTATATTGGGTATGTATGACTGGCAAATACTTACCTTCTTGAGTAGATAAATAATTTTCACCATGCGTATCCATCGTAGCAATTCGTTCATCTTTTGAATATTCGGATAACTTTTTCAAAACTGCAGGAATAATTTGTTGAGCTTCAGGCGTTCCTAATGAACCATCAATAAAATCATTTTGAAAATCAATTAAAATCAGCATCTTTTTTGGCATAGCAAGCTCCTTAAGTGATTAATAGACAAGGTTACCATTAATTTAACTCATTTCATCTTAAATATCCACCCATTTAACTTATCTTACTTTACTTAAGGTTTAATATAGCTGAATCCCGCCCTTTGTTGCAAAGACAGTTCAACCACCCCAGATGACACTGATTTAACTTGATCTTGAATTTCATTCAAAAAAATATTCCTTTGATTTAATGAATTTTCACAGATCATAACTTGAACATCTAATTCAGTCAATTTTTTTAAAATTACAGATGAATCTTTTTTAGCCATTTCAACAGCATCTCCATTAATGACTAATTCAATAATCCCATTTTCATGATTAAACTTCATCCACTCAAATAAATGGTATATATTTGAATTTACCATTTCCCATTTACTATTTTCATCAATATGAAAAATTGTATTTAACATACTCTTACCACCTTATCTATTTCTGTATACAAAAAAATGCACTAACGATGAGTTAGTACATTTTACATAGGTGAACTACTCTCACCTTGATTTATTAACAAATGTATCTGAAGAGTTTCGAGCTCATATCTCACTAAATCAGAATCATAACATCTCTCTGTATGGAAATAAAGAATTAAATTGCATTACCATTTATGCTACAAATACACATTCATAAATTTATTTAGGTTTTATCTAAAAGAATCATTTTATAGTTTATTAACTAGTGATTTCTCAAATTTACGAAATTTGTTAAGTGCTTATCAGCACCAATAAACTAATATTAACATCTTTTATTACAAAAAGCAACACTTTATTTTACCAATCATATCATCAGCTTACACTAAATGTTTCATCTTAATTTTAATATACACGACAATCCCATACACTTCTTTTTATCATTATATTTATGATTTACAATATTGATAAAATGATTGTAATAACAGAAAGGATCGAGACCCACATATAAGCTTGATTTCTCTCAGTCCTATAACGCCATACCCCCCACACAAACATTAATGAATATGAAAACACTATTAACCAACCAGTATTAATAAACATATTTATAACAGTTGTTGTAATTACCAAAATCATTAAAATTAAATCTACTTTTCTCATTATTTATTACATATGATTATGAATAAAATAAACCTAATAAATATGATCACAATTATTTATATCCTATCGATTAAAGATATTTAAAATTATTGAAATTCATACTTTAGGTCTTTTTATACACTTATTCATATATCCTTTCCATTATATAGACATTATCCCATAAATATTTTTGGTTTATAAACTTCATTAAGAATATAACAGCTATTTTATTTCAATACTACCAAATGTTTTTTAAACGATGCCTAAATGGTGTCCAAGTTTAAAATAACCA
>AEKF01000083.1_pt1 | contig 16233 bp, 15 predicted proteins | sample 342668 | NCBI WGS metagenome assembly AEKF01 (sample SAMN02954267, study PRJNA50815) | food metagenome | biome: terrestrial; feature: fermented food; material: kimchi; isolation source: Jonggazip commercial cabbage kimchi | place: South Korea | collected 2009-06 | reverse complement strand
TTAACATATTATTTTGATAATCTTTTATCCAATTTCTTAGTTGCGTTACAGAACGAATTTCAAACTTATCAACCACTTCTTTTTGTAGCATTCCTTCTTGTAGATACGCTCTAACTGCTTCTAACTTGATTTCTAAAGGATATTGACGATTAGTTTTACTTCTTTGTAAACCATCCAATCCAAACCGTCTATACGCATCTAACCATCGATTTAAAGTTACCTTACTAATATTATGATCATTTACAAACTCAGTTTTAGATTGATCACTTTCGTAGTAAGATAGAAGAATTTCAAATTTCTGCAAAGCAGTCCTTCTTTGTTGCTTCATAACAACCTACTCCTCCATAACAATTAAATTTATAAACGACTAAATAGCATTTTATTTTTTTACGATACTTTTAGCACGCATAACTAATTTCATCAATCCAAGTGAATTTAATTTGGAATACATATTTCTAAAACTACTTTTTTCAAAATCTTGTTTAGAAATTAAATTCACCTCAGTTTTTGATGAATCGCTAATAATCTTTTGCATTTCTTGTGCCACTTCATAATAAACTTCCTTAGAAAAATGATCTTGTGTCTCTAAGAAATCTGAATCATTTTTGGTAAATTTAGTAAAATCAAGGAAAGAGACATTATCATAATCTGCCAAGGCTTCTTTAACCATAAGATTATAATCTCCTCGCACTTTTCCTTCATTTTTCATTTTCGATGTATTTCCTCGTTGATATCCACTTGGCAAGAAAATTACCACTTTAGTTTCTTTTGGAATTTTGCTGATAATATACTTGAAATTTTTAGCAGCTTCTTTCGCAGGCAAATCACCAATGAATTTATATTTGGCACTAAATTGCAACATTTTTTGACGTTGCTCTTGAATATAGTATTCATTATTTTTATTTTCTAATTTATTTAATGTTTTTTTCAATATATCCAGATTCGTTAAATCACGCTTATCAACACCCAAAGCAATTTTTTCTCCAGTATCAATGCGTTCGTAGACTCCCTCCCATTGATCCAAAAATCCACTTAAGAAAATAATGTCAAATTTATCATGTAACATGGCTGAATCTATCAATTCATCATCCCACATAGGTACTTCTTGTTGAAATTGTCGTTTTTGATCTTCTGATAAATTAAAAGCATCATACATATTAACAGAATGATTAAAACTAGTAATATCTGCAGATGTATCGGGGTTTACGTGTCCTAGCTCATCGACGAATGGTACATCAGTTTTCAACAAATCAACTGCCCACTCTAATTCACAACTTCCTTTAATCAACACTTTATTAGTATTAGATACACTAGACATTTCCGTATATTCACTATATGTTTGCTCACTGGAATTAATCCACTTCGAAGCATCTTTCATGTCAATTTTATATGCTACCGGTTCCTCAACTATTAACTCAGGATCATCTAAATAATGATATAAGTAATTTTCAACTCCCATACCAATTGTGCGACAAGAAAACAAGAAATGTTCCAATTTGTGTTTAGCAAGATTTAATGCATAAAACCCTACCACACCGTAATCTCCAAAACGATCAGTAGCCGTTACATATCCTAATTCATAATTTCCATTAGCCATTAGGTCCCGCAATTCATTTTCATTAATGCGTAATTTTGTAAAATTCAACTGATTGGTCCGATTGATTAATTCATGCACTCGAGCAAACTGATTTTCAATATCTTTATGAATTTCAACTTTAATTTCACATGAATATAAAAATTCTTCATTAGAAACAGCCTCACGAGAAGCATCACGTTTTTCTTCTAACACATGGTAGTTGTTTAATCTTGACAGTTCACTATCATCTTTACCAATTTTATCGACCACACTATACAGTTCATTAATTTCATCAGGTAATGATACTTTAATATCTGGAGAATAGTGTTCAACTTCATTCAAATTCAATTTATTATCATCAATAAATAACACGTTTGCAGCACGCAAATGAATATCTTCAAGCAATTGTTTAACTCGCGGACCTTTGCTAGTCCAATTAACTGATTTAAAAACAAAATATTCAGATAAATTTAATTCTTTTAATTTAGTTTCAACCACATCCATATCATTTTTAGAACAAATACTTGAAACTATTCCACGCCTAGCTAAGTCTTTAACCAATTTAACATTTTTAGCAATTGGCGTAATTTCACCCTCACTAATAGTACCTTCCCAGAAAGCATCGTCTAAATCCCAAATCACCAGTTTTAATTTTGAATAATCTTTTACTGTCATGTTGAAAACATCTCCTTTTAAAACCAAATCTAGTTACCTAACGTAACTACAAATTTTCTATAAAAATCATCCAGTTTAAAATTTTCCGAAAATTCCAAACCATTTTTAATCATTTGTTTCCTGCGCAATGGATTTTCTTGTAAAAATTGTTCTGCTTTAGCGATGTTTTTAGAGAAATTCTCGTCGTACTGAATCATGATTGAACTATCATCTGTACGCGTTTCGGGAATCCCACCACTATCAGAGCAAATCAAGGCCGTCCCATAGCTTTGCGCCTCAATTGCTGTCAGTCCAAGCGCCTCTTGTACAATAGACGGAACAATCACCGCATCACTAGCTTTAATATATCTAGGTATTTCACTAGGATCCAAATACCCTGTAAAAATGACTCTATCTTTATATTTTTTAGATTCTTTTTTCAAATTTCTTAAAAATAAGCTTTGTTTATTTTGAGAATAAAAAACTCCACCCACAATTAGTAATTTGAAATTATCAGGTAGATATTTCAAAGCATCCAATGCGAATTGAACGCCTTTTAAAGGATGTAATCTACCAATATATATTCCGAGAAATTCATCATCCTTAATCTTCAATTTATCCCTTAATATCTTTACATCATTCGAAACTTTTTGTTTGAAAATACCCGTATGAACTGTGTCAACAGCAACAGAATTTGGTAGATCAACCGTCTTTATCTGGTTTTTCAAAAAATTACTAATCGTAATAATATGATCATAACTACTTAAAATTTTTTCAGCCCAAATCGTCTTCTGATTAAAATTATCATTGTGCAAATACAATATTTTTTCGGTATTCTTTGGAATATAGGGAACTAGAGGTATAATCATCTGACCGTAATTAATGATAATTACTTTATCAAACCTCTCTGATTTTAAAAGTTCTTTAGTTCTTTTAATAATTTTTGGATATTCATTGAACCAAATATGACGATGCGTTATTTTTTCAATAATGCGCCTCCCTATTTTAGTAGGCCAACGCATCACGTCATTAACTTTATGATCTGGAGTTGTAAATACCACAGAAGTTGAGCTATATCGATCAGCCTCCATTTCTGCTTCTTTTGTATAGGATGAAACAATCGTTATATCATAATCTTTATTTTCTTCATTATTATCTATGATCGTTTCAATAATTCCCTCAACACCACCACCCGATGTCGCCGGAACTGGTAATACACCAGAAGTAACAAATAATATTTTCGTCATAAGATCACCTCAATAACCCACTAATTGCATCTGTCAAATTACGATAATTCAAGGGCTTAATAATGTAATTTGTAAATAAATATGCTACTACCAATAAAATAAAGAGATATGATAGAATCCCCCATATTCGATAGTTAACAATCACATTGCTAAATACCGGATTACTAAATCCAAATCCCTCAAATAGATACAACGCAAACGATAATTTAGCAATCTGCTTTAAACTTGCATAAAAAAAATCTAACCCGTTTATTTCACTTAAATTGTTTAGCAATTTCATACAACAAATTGGCACAAAAACTACTAATATCGTCATGTTAATTGCTGGAGAAGATATCACAAAATCATAGGGTATCTTAATAAATCCAAATAGAATGAAACTACTTATAAAAGCTAAAATAATCGCTATAACATTAAAAAGTTTTTCATTGTTTCTTAAATCAAAAGCTACTACCCCTAAAGCAAAAGAAAATGACGCACTAATATAGTGAGATACTCCAGCTAATATAAGGCCACAAATGAGCATAATAATCCATTTGATGAAAATTTTTCTATTAAATAATGCACAACATAAAACGCACAATACATAAATATTATGAAAAACATATACCACATAGTTGGGTCTAGATCGCTTCTAAAACCCAAGATAAATAATTCTTTTAAATTCCCACCTTGATTCATATGCATAAAGATTGTGATAATTATTTTCAAAATTGTAGCGAATTCATATACGATGATTAAGCTTACAATTCGCATTAGCTGTGATAAATCAGCTTGAAAATTAACCTTCTCTATAGATGCTTCTAATCCATAACCAGAAACAAATAGAAACATACCAACACCAATAGCTCCTGAATTCATAGTATATAAATTATCCATTCCTATTAAATGCAGATAATGTCCACTAATAACTAAAATGATTGCAATAGCTTTACAATACGCCGTTGTCTGTTTATTAAAATTCATAAGATTATCTCCCATTCAAATGGGTAGCTAATTTTTCGATTAACCTTTCGTTTACGACATTACTATCATAATTAGCTGCTGTATGAATCGCATTATTACTGAACTCGCTTCGCTCTTGTATATTTAACCGATAAAATTTCATAATCTTTTTTTCTAAATCATCACAACTACCTGGTTTAAAAAGAAAACCGTTATGTCCATCAACTGTATACGTCTGAATTCCACCAAAATCACTACCAATTACCGGAATACCACATGCCATTGCTTCCAGTCCCACCAATCCCAAACTTTCTCCATCCCTAGTACTTGGAAATATAAATGCATCCAAAGAATTATAAATTTCAACAAGTTCAGATTGACTCAACATTTTAATTTTTGTTACATAATCGTTCAATTTAAGATCATCAATCTTTTTAATAGCATCATTTTCTTGTGCACCGCCACCAACCATAATCAATCTGATATTAGGAATGTCTTTTTTAAGATTATGAACAGCCTCCAACAGAATATCCCACCCCTTATCTTGATCAATACGACTCACATAACCAAGCGTAAATTCATCGGTATTTTTTCGCTTTTGATGTGGTTGAAATAAAGATAGATTAATCCCAGATGATGGAGAAACATATATTGGTACATCTCCATACTTATCAACCACCACTTTTTGAAAATACGTTGATGGAACAACCGTTAGATCAGCTCGATGAACTAACATTCTAGTAAGAAAATTCGTTCGTTCTTCTAATTTTTTTTCAGGCGTTACATCACTACCATGCACATTTACAATGAGCGGTGTTTTTTTATTAAATAATTTACCCAATAAAACCGGTGGAGCGTTATAACCTGCATAATGTACATATATCAAATCAAAATTTCCAAAAATATAATTTTTTGTAATCAACCAATAAAAATGAAGATATCCAAATAACTTTGCTTTTTTGGATTCTTTTTTAGTGATCGAAATAACCTTTGTTTCATAGGAATTAGATAATTCATCAACAAAATTTTTTACAAATACCCCATAATTAGGATATTTATCTGATGGATACATATTAGATATGACTAGTATCATAAAAATCGCCTCTTCTTTGTATTAAATAAAACTGGTGCAAGATAATCTAATGAATAAGCATTTTCGGCTTCTCTGATCTTCATTAACCTATCTCTTTTGAGAGTATTCATATCCATTAATGTAATAAGCTTCTTCTGTTTATTCAAAATAAAAGGCTCTGTTTCAAAAATATTCTTTCTATATCTAATTAAAACAACATCAAAATTTTTAAACGAAAGCTGATTTTTCTCACCTGATATCAAGAGCTTAATAAAATCTGAATATTTTGCCTCAATTTTATCTGCATTTACATACTGTATTTTAGAATTATCGAAAGTAACATCTGATAAATATCGTTTTTGTCTTGCTTGATAATCGACATCTATTAATAAAATAGAATCTAGTTTTTTTGATAGACTTATAGCCAATTGACCCACAAATAAATCATATTCATCGCTTTCTTCAACTGGAACAATTCCAATAACATTATCTTGTACTTGATATGGGATACCCGTATCAGCGATAAATTGATTAACTAACTGATCAACATTTTTAGAAAAATTATTTTCAATCATGGTTTCCACCTAGCAGCTTCTCTCGTAGTACTAATAAAATAAATTTAATATTGCCAAAAAGATAACGCCTAAATAATCTTTTGGGTTCTTGTGATAATCTATAAAGCCATTCTAAATTATGATTTTGATACCACATTGGTGCTCGATTAATATTACCTGATAGGACATCAAAGCTCCCCCCAACACCCATAAAAATAGAATTAACTGAATCTCTCATTAAATAATCAATTAAATATTCTTTTATTGGAGATGTTATTCCAATAAATATAATATCTGGTTGCTTTTTCCTTAGTTCTTCACTAACGGCCGGCCAATCTGCTTCCGTAAAATAACCATTTCGATAACCGGCAACATTTAACTTAGGATAATCACTATGGAAATTACTTAACATCTTTTCTACAACCTCTTGTTTGGATCCCAAAAAATAAACTGAGTAATTCTTTTTTTCTGAAATATCCAATAAGCTTTGCATTAAATCAATTCCAGCAACACGTTCTGGAAGAGGATGTTTCAATATCTTAGAAGCAATTACTAATGATGCCCCGTCAGCATTAATAATCTCAGCATTCTTTATAATATCGTCATATTTATCATCGATACCCAAACCATTAATCTTATCTGCATTGACTCCCAGCAAATGAGTCGGTTTTTTATCACGAATCTTTTGCTCCACTAGAGAAACCGTTTCTTGCAAAGTTAATGGATCAACTCCAACTCCAAATAAAACTTCTCGTTTCAATTTATGCGTTCTCTCTTTCATTTGAATACCTTTTTACCCCAAATCTGATTAATATAATTTAAAGACGTCGGTTTTAGCAAAAATAATAAAATAACATAAACAATCATCGCGACAATTATTTTTAAAATAAGACTGACAATCGTGTTAGGCCATATATCATTGAGCAACACCAGTATTCCTAACATCACCAAACTAGATAATAAATACTTAGGAACATTTACAAACCAAATTTTAACGTTCATTTTTTTCCTTACACTATTCAACTGAATAATAAAAACCACAAATTCTGTTAAAACAGCTGTTATACAAGCACCATACAATCCAAACTTAGATATTAAAATAAAATTCATTGGAACATTAAATATAGCTCCACATATTAACGATTTTATATATGTTTTCATTTGATTGGTTGCCACCAAATACTGATCCGCAGTTACACTTGACCATGCAATAAATATAATTTCAAAAACAACGATTTGCATCACTTTATCAATCCCATTAAAAGCCGGCCCAAAGAAGAAGCCAGAAAAAGGTTTTGCTATCCCAATAATTCCAAATAACATGGGCAATGTGGCAGCCGATATGATATCAAACGTAATTTTCAAATACTCAGGTATTTTCTTACCATCGCCTGACGAGTAAATGTTAGCCATTTTAGGCATGACTACTGTACTAATAGATGTAATCACAACTAATAAAATTCGTATAACTTTATCAGCGCTTTCAAAATAACCTAACGCATTAACCGAATCGACTATTCCTAAAAAGGTTCTACCTGAAAATAAAAATATTTGAATCGCAATTTGAGGCAAAAAAAAGCTCATTGTTGCCTTAATATGCTGTTTATAATTCAAATCCTTAAAATTAAATCGAGAAACCTTAATATATTTGCTAATTGTTGGCCAAATAATAATATTTCCAAATAATGTAGACAACATCAAGATTAGAACGTACATTAACAAATCATGCTTGTTCTTCACTAACAGTAAAATTAACCCTACTGAAACCAACTTTACAAAAACATTCCGTAAAAAAATGCTTTTAAAATTTTCCACACCCATGAACAACCAGGATATATCAAAAAACGTGGCTACAATAGCAATACCTTGAGCAATAAATAGTGACTTATATGATCCACCAAATAAAAATACAAATCCTAAATATATTGTCCCGACAATGAAAACTAATAAGAACCTTAAAATTTGGATCTCAAAGAAAAATTTGGATAATTTTTCTTCATCATCCCTAATATAGGCAACTGTTCGATTTCCGTATAGATTAATACCCAGATTGGCAATCAATAGAAAATAGGACATCACAGCATTTGTATATGCATTTGCTCCTACTCCTACAACACCGATTGTCCTAGATATATACGGAATCGTTATTAAAGGTAAAAAGATCGTTAAAAGTTGATATGACATATTGTACAAATAGTTTTTTATAATTTTCATCCTATTATTCATTTAATACATCCTGATCACTTTCTTTACGATATTTAATCACTTTAGCTGGATTTCCACCAATGACCGCATATGCCGGGTATTCCTTGCCTACAACTATAGAACCAGCTGCGACTATGATCCCTGGATTTAATTTAGCACCCGGTAAAATAATACTTCTTGCCCCAATCCAGACATCATCCCCAATATAAACAGCTTTCTTGTTTACTCCTCCTTCAATTAATAACTTATTCTGTCCTACGATATTATGATTTTGTGTCAAAATTAAAACTTCCGGCCCCATCATTACATTTGATCCAATTTTAATTTTGGCTGCAGCAATAATTTGACTACGATCACCAATACTAGAATTATCACTAATTGATATGTTTTTCATGTAAGATATCTTCGTTTTGGGCCTAATCGAGACATTTTCTCCCACATTATCAAATAATTTTCTAGCATAAAAATTTTTAATTCCTCTAAAACAACGTTCAATTCGACTAAGTCTATAAGGAACTTGAATGTTATTTAAAAAAATATATATTATCGCTGAAAAACATTTCATTCCAATGCCTCCTTTCCTTTTGAATCATCAATAACAAAATAGGCATATGCAATAGCTAAAATGCTACTTGACATTGCATTAACGAACACATGGCCACCAAACATGCTATAAACAAACATAGTCACCAGCATCCAACTAACACTATCTTTTGATCTATTCCAGAAATTTTTAAAACTTTCTTTGAAATAATTTATATACACTAAACAGCCAATCAGACCATAACTAAAATAAAAATCAAAAATATCCATTTCAGTAACGACCCGTCTCATCAAAACATTTTGTGGATTTGAATAATATCCAGTACCCAAAAAATGTATAAAGAAAAAATTACCAGATTGGATCATTTCATTGAAATTATCTCGCACAAAGTTTGATCGATTACTTGTAATAAATTGGACAATATTACCATCCATTTGTTGATAAAAATACATTCCTCGCGATACCAATCCATTTACCGAATTAGAAAGTGTTGGTATAATCGATGGCCATGCCAAAATCATAATAACTACAATGGTTATCAAAATATTTTTCTTAACTTTTGTTGATACTTTGTGATCTACAAGAGATCTTAAAATCAAAAAAGTAGGATAAACGATTCCGAAAATCATTCCAGTTTTCGTAGCAGTTAACAATAGAGAAATTAATACCGCAAGAAATAAAAATCCATTTACAATGATATTTCTACGATTTGCTATTTTGATATAGCTAAGAACTTCTTCGCCTAAAAACACCAATAATCCCATTAATATAGCTGATAACGAGTTGACTTCCACAAAGTAGCCTTTAAATCCAATACCTTCTTTAGCCGATAACAAACCACTACCTTGAACATCATAAGTAGCCAAACCACTTCCCATAAGAAATGGGATGAACATCATCAACGCATATAAAAAACTAATAATTGTAAGATACACTTTAATATCTTTCTGACTAATCAGACCTAAAAGATTAGCTTTATAAAAATATGCAAAGTATAGAAAAGACAACATAATTCTAGATAATGATTTTAAATCACTCAAAAAGGGAACTGATGAATGATAAATAACTAACATCTGCAATACAGCTATAGTCAAATAAGTAAGCAAAACGCCTATCATTTCAAACGTCTGCATGTATACAACATCACTAGACACAAACAAAAATAAAAGCACCACAAAAATCATTAAAATTCTATATACATCTGATACATGATGTCCTAAAAACACTCCATTTAAGGTATCAATAATGGGCATGATACAAAATAATACCCCAATTATATAGACCATTTTTTTGTCATTTTGCATCAATAATATCCTTACTAATCATTTACGCCGAATTTTAGAATTTCAATTAAACTGATATAGCCTTTTAGTTCTCAAAATATCCGCCACTTGTTCAGGGAAAAACAATTTATTCCTCTTAAAAATAATTCGGACAATTATAAGGAAGTAAAAAACAAAAAATATCGTACTAGTTATCAGCATTAATTGCATTTTATTTATATTTCCTATTCGATAGGCTTGATCAGTTCCATTCAAAAGCTTACTTTTATTAGTCGTAATTAACTTTGGCAACTCATCTTGCGCCACTAACCCAAAAGCATTCACTATCTTAATGCTTTCATTTTTTGAATTATCTGCAACTTGAATCGTTACGATTTGAGAATCAGTATCTGTTAAAATTGTCAATTCTTTCTGCAGATCATGTGTACTACGATTAATGTTGCTACGCTTGAGATTATTATGGACTTTGTCCAAAATGATCTCATTTGTTAACAATTCTTTATACGTACTGACATATTTAAGATCCATTTGTGCATCATTAGTTTTTGGTGAAATAATCACCTGATTTGTCGCAATATATTGACTTGGTGAAATTTTTTCAACTATAAAAGTAGTAATTCCTCCTGAAATGATAGCTAACAATAATATATATACACTGTATTTTTTTAAAATAATTTTCAGGACACTTGTACCTAACTTTTCCATATTTACCATTTCTAATATGCCCCTCTTGGTCTAATCATTTGAACAATTGTTTTCAAGACGATCATAAGATCTAATCCAAAACTTCTTTGTGTAATATACTTAAAATCTAATTCAATCATTTCATCAAAACTCAATTCATTTCTTCCGCTAACTTGCCACAATCCTGAACATCCTGGCTTAACCCTAAGACGTTTTTTTTCACGCGATGAGTATTTTAGCACCTCATTTGGCAAAGGCGGACGAGGGCCAACCAAACTCATATCTCCAATCAAAACATTCACTAATTGGGGCAACTCATCTAAACTAGTTCTTCTTAAAAATTTGCCCACAGTTGTTACTCGCGGGTCATTTTTCATCTTAAACATGGCGCCCTTAACTTCATTTTTATCTTTTAGCTTTACTAGTTCTTTCTCCGCATCAACCTTCATGGATCTGAATTTATACATTTTAAATACGTTTCCATTTTTTCCAACTCTCATTTGTGAAAAAAATATATATCCTTTAGGGTCTTCAAATTTAATTGCTACCATAATAATTAAAAAGATAGGTGACAACACCAGCAATCCCAAGGCTGAGCATACAAGATCAAAACAACGCTTCTCAATTAAATATGCCCAATGATCCTTATCATTTCCCTCAATATACATGGTCGACCTATCCCTCATCTTTCAAAGGCAGGTAACGTTTAGACTTTCCAAACGAATAAATTCCCGAAAAACGATTTTTTTCACCATCCTGTGTATTAAAATCAGCATGGTTCATCTGGTTAAAATTAATTTTATCGGATACCGTGATAAAACTTTGATCCATCACCAAATCGAACAATCTATTATGATCAAGAGTCATGATCAACCAAGTTTTAGGATTTTTATCATTCCACATCATACCGCTAACTAATTCATGTTTATCATATAGACCACTTGCATAGATCTTGCCAATATCTGAAATCCCTAATAGTTCAGTATTGGGTCTTACAAACTGTTTATAGATCTCAACGTCATTCAATTCTTTTTTTTGACTAGACAAGACCACCTTGTCTTTAGCCAAAATCCACCAAGGAAATTGTCCGGATGTATTCGGACTTACTACCCTATTGTCAATCATTAAATCTGGCTCATTAATTTTCTTATCAAACAAAAAAACATGAAATTCAACTAAAGAAAAAGCATCATTAATCTCAGTTTTTTCGAATTTAAAGTTAATTGATTGACTTTCCCCATAAGCACTAGAAATTAAAATCCGTTGTTCTTTTTTTCTAAAGCCTACAATATTCATACTAAAAAACACCCCCGCAATCCAACATCTACAAAATGTTCGTTTTATAGATGTGCTATTTTGGGTAAAAAAATATTTTTCACAAATATAAAAATATATTTATAAATTATAATTGTAAACGTATTGTATTTTTCAAGTACTTGCAGATAGCTATTTCATGGTGTAGAATATATTCTATAAAACGAACGTTTTATAGATGTGCTATTTGAAGATAAAATTAAAAAGAGTTCTATTATGACTTACGTCAGTAGAACTCTTTTTTTATAATTTAAAATTTATTCATCTTTTTCGTCTATTATTTATTCCGGATATTTTTATAATTTTATATATAGTTGATACACCTACATTAACTTGTTGCGCAATATCTACAACCGAAAAATCAGAATTACTATATAAATCTATAATTTGTTCCTTAGTACTTTGTGATAAAGTGGGGCGCCCTAGCTTTTTACCATTTAACCGTGCTTGTTCTAAGCCTTCCTTAGTACGTTGTCTGATTGTATTTAATTCAAATTCAGCAAAAGTTGCTAACATTTGATATTGCAAAACACCTACTGGAGTGGATGTATCAAATTGTTCTTTGATACTAACTACTTCTACGCCATTTTTATTTAAATCTTCTATAATTTGAATAGCTCGACTAGAATGACGACCCAAACGGTCCAATTTGTAAATATAAAATATTACATTATATCCTTGCCTACTATAATCTTTTGACAGATCTATAGCTTTTTGCATTTGCTTTCTTTCATCAAGACTACCACTAACCTCTTCTTTAAAAATTGTTTTACAACCTGATTTTTTTAAAGCTCTCACTTGTAATTCCAAACCCAAGTTTTGCTTTTCAGCTAAAGACACACGAGCATAACCAATTCTTACGTATTTAGTCATCGTTTCTCCCCTTTACAATTAAAACAGCAGTGTATCTCTGAATAATTGTAGGCACACATACAAGAAATATACAAAAATATATTCTATAAATGCAATAATCAACATTTAAAACAAAAAAACAGTAGTAAATAGCGAAAATGGACTTCGCTGTTTACTACTGTTTTTGACATTATGCCTAATTTTTTAAGAACGGGAAGTACTTTAACCCAATTCTTTTATAATTGCATTTAATATGTACCCAGATGCGTGTCCGTCTCCGTATGGATTCTTTGCTGCTGCCATTTTATGATAAGACGCTGAATTGTCTAATAAATCTTTCATAGCATCTTTAACCTGACTAGCTTCAGTCCCAACTAATTTCAAGGTTCCAGCTGATACACCTTCTGGACGCTCAGTTGTCTCTCGCAAGACTAAAACTGGTTTTCCAAGTGATGGTGCCTCTTCTTGAACTCCCCCTGAATCTGTCATTATAAAGTAGCTTTGTGCTGCGATATTATGAAAGTCAATTACATCCATCGGCTCTACTAAATGAATTCTATCGTGCTCACCTAGCACTTCATGAGCCAATTTTTGAACAACGGGACTTAAATGTACAGGATAAACCACCTCTACATCGGTATATTGATCTACTACCTCACGAATAGCACCAAATACCCTTCGCATAGGATCTCCCTGATTTTCTCGTCGATGCATAGTTACCAAAATCATGCGGTTATCATCTTTTTTCAACTCATACGGATGATTAACATATTCTTCTTGAACTGTCTGTTTTAAAGCATCAATGGCCGTGTTACCTGTAACATAAATATGATCCTTTGAATGATTTTCTAACATCAAATTTTCTTTACTTAATGTCGTAGGGGCAAAATATATATCACTTAAAACGTCCGTCATTTGCCGATTCATTTCTTCAGGAAAAGGACTGTATTTATCCCATGTTCGTAGCCCCGCTTCAACATGACCAACCATTATTTGATGATAAAAAGCACTCAAACTAGCCGCGAAAGTCGTCGTCGTATCTCCATGTACTAAGATAATATTTGGGTGTTCTTTTTCTATTATAGGATCAAGATTAATCATTACGTTACTAGTAATTTGACTAAGAGATTGTTGCTTTTGCATAATATTTAGATCGTAATCTGGTTTTATTTTAAATATATTCAAAACTTGATCTAACATTTGACGATGTTGTGCCGTAATAACTGTAATCGCCTCAAAACGTTCCTGTTGTTGCTTTAAAGCTAAAATAATCGGAGCCATTTTAATTGCTTCCGGACGTGTCCCAAAAACAAACATAACTTTTATCTTATTCATAATTAATCCCTTTCTAACTACTTCGAGATTAACACGTTTTTTGTAGAACAAAAACTGTTTCGTTTATTGTAATAGTAATTTATAATCTCATATTTTATCTTATTTATTCTTAGGAACTAATACCTCTCGTTTATCATAAATATAATAAAAAGCATGACTATCATCTATCGAATTTAGTCATGCTTTTCATTATATTTTATCGACATTTAAGGTAGTATCGTCACTGATTGTGTATCAATAGCATTACCTGTTCCATCCAAGATACTTACAGATACAGCTTGACCTGTATTAGTAACCAAATTTCCAACGTAATATTTAAAGTTGCCATTTCCTGGCGTAATCCCAACGGTTGTTTGAGGAATTGCATCTATGTTGACCCTTACACTTACAGCATTATTTCCACTATAAGTGCCATAAATAAATCCATCATTATTACTAATTGAGTATGGATTAATACTAGTAATTTCGTTATCATCATTGTGTTGCCCCTCATGAACTGTAACTTCCGTTGCAGGACTAGTTTCGGTTCCATTGGTCTCAACTAGATGTAAGATTTTATATGCCTTTTGAGGCTCAATAGTCACTTTAAACGTTTTGTCAGCGCCGACAAGTCCACGACCTATTTCATTTCCATTTTGATCGGTAACTATAATAGTATTCCCAATTTCATAACCTGTACCCTTAATGACAGTGTCAGTATCATATACAGTATCGGTAACCACCGGTGCTTTAATATCTACATTCTTATGTTTGACGATTGTCGAAGCTGCATCGCTCCAACCAACCCCTGTATTTTGTATAACATTGATGGTCACACCTACATTTTGCTTAGGAATTTCAATTTCATAAATTCCATTACTATCTACTGTTCCCTCACCAATGACTTCATCTCCAACCTTAACCTGTATCTTAGCTCCAGGTTCACCTTCTCCAGTAATAGTAGTATCTACGTCATATACATCCTCAACCGTAGGAATGCGATGTAGCAATCCCCAACCTGGATCTAATTGATGAGTTGGTAAAGTGTAACTAGTATTATATTTATTAACTATGTCCCAATTAATTACTGAATTTTTTTCAATCAAACCAGCATTGAATATGTAACTTGAATTGTTTTCTGCATCAGGAACTCGCATCCCTGTATCAGTGACCATTTGTCCTAAGTTAAAATTCAAATGAACATCAAACATAGCTGAGAAAACCCAAGATTCATTTGGATTAATTACACGAATAGTTGCTCCACCATCTTCAACTCTAATATCATGTGAATCATAATTACTAGTAGTCCCATTATTGAACTGAAATGTACCAGAAACATAATTATTAAAACTAGGGTCATTAACTATTTCTTGTAATTCTTTTGGAACTGAGAAAACTGTTTCAGTCTGTTCGTTAACCCCTATTGAAACAATTGATTTACCAGTATAATGGAAATCTAATTCCCCTGTAGTAACACTGTTATTTCCTTGTAATTGCAATCCATTTGCACCAGATCCAGATACATTTAATGCTCCTGAAGTAACTACGCCTAATTCTTGAGGATCTTTTTCTATTTGTGTTGTTTTATTATCCTGTTCAGACGCAGATACATCACTAGCCCTTAATGCTGTTGTTGAAAAAAGTAATCCAATCACTAATCCGGTGGTTATTATTTGCTTTTTCATTAAACTATTCCTCCTGAATAAATAAGTTCAATCGACATCAACATTAAAAACTGATTAAAATTAAATAAGTTTTTACATTCATATGTTAACGCTTTCACAAGCGTTCGTCAACATTTTTATTCATTAAAATCTATTATGTAAATCTAAAACACCTTCCTTTAACCCTATATCTTAAAAAAGATAATACATTTTTTATTTTATATTTCTATAAAAATACAATAATTGTGAAAATAAAGACTTAAATATAAATAAAAAGAACCTAAACAAAACTTGTTAGATCCTTTTTATTTATTGTTAAATATTA
>AEKF01000082.1_pt1 | contig 16266 bp, 20 predicted proteins | sample 342668 | NCBI WGS metagenome assembly AEKF01 (sample SAMN02954267, study PRJNA50815) | food metagenome | biome: terrestrial; feature: fermented food; material: kimchi; isolation source: Jonggazip commercial cabbage kimchi | place: South Korea | collected 2009-06 | reverse complement strand
CCTGTTGCTGAGCAGCCTATTAGAATTGCACATAAGGCAAGTACAGAGAAGAAGCATATTTTTGAAGTGCTAGATGCTGCCACACGTGGTGATTTGAATCGTTTACAAGCAGCTTGGGCAGATATTTTAGCTCAATTGAATGTTTCACAAAAAGCTATTCTTAGTACTGCTAAACCGGTGGCCGCTTCGTCAAACGGTGTACTTTTAGGTTTTGACTTTGAAATTTTCCGTGATAAAACCAAAAAAGATCAAGGGCTGGTTGATCTTTTGAATGAACAAATTAGAAAGTTAACTGAAAGTAAAGATGAGAGAAACTTGGTCTTAGTTACCAACGAAGAATGGCCAGATATACGAAATCAATGGATTCAACAACATCGCAAAAATAAACCAGCAACTGAAAGTGCAGCAGCACCGGAAGCTGAATTAGCGGCCACTGATATTCCAGAACAAAATGAGAGCACCCAAGATCAAACGATTGTGCAAGCCGCTAAAGATTTATTTGGGGATGAGTTAGTTGAAGTGAAAGCTGATTAATTCAGCTTACTTGGTAGAATGCAAGGGGGAGATTTGATGCAGTATCCAGAACCAATTGCAAAATTAATAGATAGTTATACGAAACTACCTGGAATAGGGATTAAAACAGCAACACGTTTAGCATTTTATACCATTGATATGCAAGAAGAAGATGTAACCCATTTTGCGCAATCATTAATTTCAGCTAAGCGTGATTTAAAGTTTTGTAGTATCTGTGGAAACCTAACAGAAGAAGATCCTTGCTCAATCTGTCAGGATGAAACTCGTGATCCTTCGGTTGTTTTAGTGGTTGAAGAAGTGAAAGATTTAATGGCATTGGAAAACACTAATGAATTCCGAGGACGATACCATGTTTTACATGGTGTTTTGTCACCACTAGCAGGAAAAGGTCCTGATGATATCAATATCGATACGTTGGTCCAACGTTTGCAGAAAAATGAAGAAATTCAAGAAGTTATTGTTGGAACAAATGCCAATGCTGAAGGTGAGGCGACAGCGATGTATTTGAGCCGTCTTTTGAAACCAGCGGGAATCAAAGTATCTCGACTAGCCACTGGCTTGGCGGTTGGTAGTGATATCGATTATGCGGATGAAATTACATTGATTAAGTCCGTTGAGGGAAGGACGCAGATGTGATGTTTGGATTAAAGAAGCTAAAATTAAAACCGGAAGTTTACGATGCAGAATTGTTGGATGCAATTGATGATGCAAAATATGATTATGAAAAAGCTAAGGCATCAGAAATAGCCCTATTTGAAAGCGAAATTGATCCACGTTGGATCAAAGCACAAACGGCTTTTGCTAAACAAAAATATTTCTTCTTGTTACGCGCGGCCCGCACTAGAAAAATGAAGGGCCAATGGCAACGATCGATTATTCGTTCGGAGCAATTAGATTAAGGAGATAAATCCATGGTTGGAAAATTTATTAGTTTTGAAGGACCTGAAGGCGCCGGTAAAACAAGTGTCTTGAAAGTTTTGATACCTCGTTTACAAGCGCAATATGGTCCACAGCTATTGGTCACGAGAGAGCCTGGTGGAACTGACAATCCAGTCGCTGAAGCCATCCGTGATTTGGTTTTAAGTCCAGATTATCCCACGATGGATATCAGAACTGAGGCTTTATTATATGCAGCATCACGACGGGAACATATACAAAAAACGATTAAACCAGCTTTGGTAGCTAATAAAATTGTTTTGTCAGATCGCTTCGTTGATAGTTCAATTGCTTACCAAGGGGCGGGGCGTGGAATTGGATTTGAAGCTGTTCGAAAATTAAATGATTTTGTTTTAGAAGGATTCTTGCCAGATTGCACGATTTATTTTGATATTCGCCCAGAAGTAGGTTTAGCTCGCATTAAAGCTCATCGTCAAAATGAGATCAATCGGTTAGATCTTGATCCGATTGAATTTCATCAGCGGGTGAGTGCGGGATATCATCAGTTAGCTAAACAAGATCCCAAAAGGATTATTATAATTGATGCTGAGCAACCGATTGAACAGGTTATTGAAGATGCTTGGCAAGTTGTTAACCGTATTTTGAAAATGGAGGAATAAACCATGAAAATGATTATTGCTGTGATACAAGATAAAGATGCGAACAAATTAGGAACTGCGTTTATTAAAAATAATATTCGGGCAACGCGAACAGCTACCTCTGGTGGATTTTTGCGTTCAGGAAATACTACTTTTATGATTGGAATTGAAGATGAACGAGTTGATGACGTGCTTGAGGTGATTAAAACTAATGCGAAGGCTCGGAAACAATTTATGGCACCCTCAGCTAGCTTGGACTTATCATTTGAAGCCACTACGGCAATGCCGATGGAGGTTCAGGTTGGTGGAGCGACGGTCTTTGTTCAGGATATTGAACAATTCCATCATTTTTAAAGATCGATTGATCAAATTTCCTTAAAATTATGATTTAACCTTGCTTTTTATTCTTTTTAATAGAAAATGAGGTTAAAAATTAATTTTAAATTATTTTAATAGGAGAAGTATAATAATACCCACCCTATCTTTTAAAGACTTGATAAAATTAAGGAGTAAAGCATGGAAGCTCAAGAAATTGTGAAACGCGCTTATTTGCAACAGTCAGCGCTCGTGGAGCGGTTAAAGCTGGCAATTGAGAGTCATCAATTGGCCCATGCTTTTTTATTTACTGGTCCAAAAGGTCAGGGGCAGCTGGATGTGGCAACTTGGTTGGCCATGCGGCTAATGTGTGAGCATCCCAAAGCCGATGGGGATCCTGATTTAACATGTTCTCATTGTCAAAGAATTGCTGCTCATGAACATCCTGATGTAATTGAAGTGAAACCAGATGGGCGTTCAATTAAAATTGATCAAATTCGTTACCTTCAAGATGAATTCAATAAAACAGCTGTCGAAGGGCAACAGAAAATTTTTATTATTAGTGCAGCTGATACTATGACCGACAATGCAGCAAATGGTTTGTTGAAATTTATTGAGGAACCAGTGGGGCAACAAACGGCTATTCTAATGGTTGAAAATCGCCAACAAGTTTTACCAACGATTGTTTCACGAACCCAAGTTATTGATTTTCATGCAATTGAACCTGTGGCTTATCAAAAGGCTTTGGTACAACTGGGATATTCAAAAGAGCATGTTAAATTAGTAGCTGCTTTGACTAATAGTTTGGAAACGGCTGGGGAATGGTTGGTTGATGATTGGTTTGAAAACAGTTATCAAGTTGTGGCAGATTTAGTTGAAAGCATTTTAAAACTTGATCCTAAAGCATTTAATCAAGTTCAAATTAATTTGATGCCTTTAGCTCAAGATAAGAGCAAACAATTAGTATTATTGAATTTGTTAGCGTCTGCATGGCGTGACTTGCTGTTGTCATTGGATGGAGCGATTAGTGAACCACGGATGATTGAAGCTAAACAATGGCTCAGCTTGGCACAGTCTTTTGGAATTAATAGGGTTTTAAAGGTGCAAGACATCGTTTTGGAAGCTCCTAAATGGTTGAAGAGTAATATTGGTTTTCAAACGGTGGTTGAGACAGTGATTTTAAAAAGCCAGTTCGGATTAGCAGCTAATTAAAATGATTAGCTAAAATACTTTGATCAGTTAATCTCAGTAGGAATGGAGTAGGGATGCAAGTACAAAAAAGTTTTAGTAAGCAAACAACCGGGACTTTATTTTTAGTGCCAACACCAATTGGTAATTTGGGTGATATGACCCAAAGATCAATTGAAACCTTGAAAACAGTGGATTTAATTGCTGCAGAAGATACACGGCATACAGCACAATTGTTGAATCAATTTTCGATAGCAACCAAGCAGATCTCATTTCATGAACATAATAAAGAAACTCGGATTCCAGAATTAGTGGAACGCTTGCTAGAGGGTATAGATTTAGCACAAGTTTCAGATGCAGGAATGCCATCTATTTCTGATCCGGGGCATGAATTAGTGCAGGCGGCTTTAGATGCTGATATTCCAGTGGTACCAATCCCAGGGGCTTCGGCAGGAATTACTGCGTTGATTGCTTCTGGCTTAGCACCACAACCATTTCTGTTTTATGGGTTCTTGCAACGAAAGCCCAAAGAGCAACAAGCAGAATTAACTCAATTAGCGCAACATTCAGAAACAATGATTTTTTATGAGGCACCACATCGATTAGCTAAAACTTTAGCAAATATTAGCCAAGTATTAGGTCCTAATCGACGAGTTGTCTTAGCGCGTGAGTTAACTAAACGGTATGAAGAATTTTTGCGAGGAACTGCAGATGAATTGCTGACTTGGACGCAAGAAAACCAAGTTCGAGGCGAATTTGTAATCGTAGTTGAAGGTGGATCCGGAGTGCCATTAATTGAAGAAGAGAGTGATCCTTTAGCGGGATTATCAAACTTGGAAGCAGTTGATGCTTTGGTAAAACAGGGTAAGAAAACAACGGCGGCGGTTAAAGAAATTGCCAAAAAACGTGAATTAGATCGACAAGCTCTATATTTGGCTTATCAAGAACAAAATGAGGGATAATAAAAAACAAAATGCGAATTTACGAAACGAAACATGAAATTTTAGATTTTGAAGGTGATATGTCAGGGAAGTTGATGTTGCCAAATATTTTGAGTTTGGCGATTATGGGATCAACAAAACAATCTCTAGCATATGAAGTTGGACCGGATTATACGCATGCCATGGGCTTAGGTTGGATTGTTTTGCAACATGAGATTACGATCATTCGTCGGCCAATGGTTGGTGAAACGGTAACAATACAAATGCATGGAAAAGAGTTTAATAAGTATTTTGCTAAACGAGACTACACATTTTTAGATGAAAATAATAATAAAATTATTCAAATAGATTCAATGTATGCCATGCTCGACATGAAAAAACGAAAAATGGCACAAATTCCAGATGCTGTGGTTCAGGCTTACCAACCTGAATCAGTTAAGCGCGTACCTCATCTAGCTAAACCACTTCAATTTGCAGATGAAGAAGTTGCTGAAATTACTTGTCAGTATCATGTCCGTTTTTCAGACATTGATTCAAATCAACATGTGAACAATGCCAAGTATTTGGATTGGGCTCAAGATCCACTTGGCCGTGATTTTTTGCTAGCGTATGAACCGCAATTAGTTAATATTAAATTTGAGCATGAAGTTTTGCTGGGTGAAACAGTTGAATCAAAAATTGTTCAAAATGGTGATGAAACAAAACATCAAATTTGGATGGGCTCTGAACTAGCTGCTGAAGTAGGGATCAAATGGACTGAAAACTAAAGTAGTAGTATGATATAAATGATTCGGAAGCGGATTCACAACGTTAGAAATTATGAATTTAATAAGGAGAACAGACATGAGTACTTTGGTATTAGGTGGAGCAGGATATATCGGATCACATATGGTTGATTCATTACGTGCCCAAAATAAAGCGGTGGTAGTTGTTGATAATTTGGCAACTGGACACCGATTGGCTGTACCTGAAGATGTTCCTTTTTATCAGGTCGATATTCGAGATAAGGTTGCTTTGTCAGCTGTATTTGATCAAGAAGAAATTGATCAAGTAGTACACTTTGCGGCTTCTTCAATTGTGCCCGAATCAATGACAGATCCGTTGAAGTATTTTGACAACAATACAGCTGGAATGATTTCGTTATTAGAGGTGATGTTGGAGCATAATGTGAAGCAAATTGTCTTCTCATCAACTGCTGCTACCTATGGTGATGCCAAAGAGAGTCCGATTAAAGAAACAACACCACAATTACCAATTAACCCATATGGTTTGTCAAAGCTACAAATGGAACAAATCATGGGATGGGCCGATAAAGCCTATGATTTGAAGTGGGTTGCTTTGCGTTACTTTAATGTGGCTGGTGCTAAGCCTGATGGTTCAATTGGTGAGGATCATCCTACAGAAACACATTTGGTGCCGATCATTTTACAAACAGCCTTAGGTGAGCGTGATGCCATCACGATGTTTGGGGATGACTACAATACACCTGATGGATTCAATGTTCGAGATTATGTACATGTTATGGATTTGGTTGATGCACACGTTTTGGCTCTTGATTACTTGGCCAAAGGTAATGCTTCAAATCAATTTAACTTAGGGACGGCCAATGGTTATTCTGTAAAGCAAATGGTTGAAGCAGCACGTGAAGCAACTGGTATGGAAATTCCGGCAAAAGTTGGGCCACGCCGAGCTGGAGATCCTGACTCTTTGATCGCTGATTCAACGAAAGCTCGTAATGTTTTAGGCTGGAATCCGCAATATGAATCAGTTCAAGAAATTATTAAAACAGCTTGGACTTGGCATCAAACTCATCCAGAGGGATACCAAGATCGTTCTGAAAAATAAATTTAAGATAAAAAAGAGGTTAGTAATATTTAAGATGAACCTCAAAAACTATAAGTTAATATCTAGTTATTTTTTCTAGACGGTACGTTTTCGGTATTTTATCGAGGATTTACCGTCTAGTTTTATTTAGATGAAACTTGTAGTGATTTAATGGCATATTATTATATTTTTCACTTAATTTTTATTAAATATTGCACTCTGTTTTTTGATCGGTAACATGTGGTACTACTTGTGTTTTGTCGTTTGATATAATTCTGAAGTCACATAGATTTCTAAACCACAGGAGAAATATTAATGAAAAAGAATAATATTATATTACTCACAATTGCATCAATGACAATTGTTAGTTTAGCTACACCTATTACCTCAACAATGTTTTCAAATCCAACGACTGTATCCGCATCGCAAGGTGCTTCAGTTACTATGGATAAATATAAAGCGGGCCATTCTATTTTTGGTGATTTTAATGGTAACGTTAAAGATATTTATCTTGCTAAAAACGGTACAGTTATCAAATCAACTATTGCTACTATAAGAGATGACAATTCTTATAGTATTTCTGTTGATGCTAAGTTAGATAAAGACTTGGTTGAAAATGGTGGTAGTTATACTTTAGTAGCTTATGGACCTAATAATTCAGTTATTGCCCAAAGCGCCTTTAATAATGATGCGCCTTCTACAACGAGTGAAATTAAAAATGTTAATTATGACAAAAAATCTGGTTTATTAACGGGTAATGTTGATTCTGCGGTTAAGAATATTAAAATTTCAGCAGATGGTTATTCATATAATGAAGAAGCAACCATTACTAATGGTACCTTTTCGATTAATGTCTCTGATGATTTTTATCACGATATGAAATTTGGTAATCATGTTGTATTGATTGAAGGATTGGATAGCTCTCTTAATACCATTGCTCAAACAACTTATAGTTTATAAAAAATTGAAGTTTATTTTAATTAATTGGTCGTAAAGTTTTCGGTATTCAACCGTGAATTTTTCGGCCAATTTTGTTTTTATTTGGTAAATTTATGCGAATCGTCTCATGGAATGCCTGCATTTTTATTTTTTTTGAAACATAAAAAAGCCCTGTGAGTTAGATTGAATCCAACTTATAGGGCTTATTTCGTATAGGTTTTATTTTATACTATTTCAACGGAAGCATTTTTAATTTTCATAATATCGTGGCCGATCCAATTATAAGGACCGAGAATTGATTCAGCCCATTCAAAATCAGAATCAACAAAAATATCAGTTGGTAATTCCGTATCAGTCAATAAAAATTCATGTAAATTATTCATGGCGTCATTGCTGGTCTGAATCATTGTTGATTTAACTTGGTAATTGGCAGCTAGTTCATTTGGTAATTTTTCTAAATCTAATTTTGAAGTAGTTGGATCAGTTTGAATAGCAATTTTTAATTGAATCTCAACATTTTTACTTTGCGCTATTACGATTGGTCCAATTTTATCAATATGAGCTTGTTTAAAAACTAAAATTAAATTATTCATCAGAAACCTGACTTTCTAAGCACAATTAACGATAGTTATACGATTTATAAGTTATTCTTTTTATGGTAGATCATTTCCTGCTGCGAAATATATGTCATACCATTCTTGATTGGTAAGATGGACTTGATCAGCATCGGTCATTTCATCAATGCGGTTAATGTTCATTGAACCTAAAATTACTTGCATATTAGCGGGATGATAAGTGATCCAAGCAACTGCGACGGCGTTTTTACTGGTGTTATTTTTATCCGCGATTTCTTGTAACTTAGCATTGATTTCAGGGAACTTAGGATTATCGATAAATGGGCCTTCAAAGAAGCCATATTGGAATGGAGACCAAGCTTGAATGGTCATTTGATTTAAACGTGAATAGGCAAGGATTCCACCGTCATGATCGACAGAGCGTGGATCTTGCATATTGACATGCAATTCAGCATCAATCATACCAGTGTGCATAATTCCAAATTGGAGTTGGTTGGCAATTAGTTTTTGATTTAAAGCACTTTGTAGGAATTCAACTTGCCACGGATTCATATTTGAAACCCCAAAATGACGAACTTTACCAGCTTTTTCAAGCTGATCAAAAGCTTTGGCGATCTCAGCTGGGTCCTGTAAAGTGTCAGGTCGATGGAGCAAGAAAGAATCCAAGTAATCAGTGTGAAGACGTTGAAGTTCAATATCAACGGCCGCAATTAAATGTTTGGCGTCGAAATCATAACGAGGACCTTTCAGACCGTCACCGTTAATTTGGCCGTTTTCTAAAATAATTCCTCCTTTAGATTGGAGAAAATATTGATCACGATTTAAGGAACTGGAAGCTAGAGCATCACCTAGCACTGTTGAAGACTTTCCATCACCATAAATATCAGCAGTATCAAAAAAATCAATACCTTTCATAAAGGCTTTTTCAATAATTTCAGTAGCTTCAGGGACTGATTTTTGATCCATTCGCATGACACCTAGGGCAGTGTCAGAGACTTGAAGGTCGGTTGGACCGAGATTAATTTTACGCATAAATAAATCCTTTCTAATTATAACGGGTTAGAATTAATTAAATTTTAATTACCTCTATTATAACAGTAATTTTAATAATGGAAGCGATTGCAAATATTCTGTGTGCAGGATAAAAATAAAAGTTATAAACGTAAATAGGGGGTTCCTTATAAATCCTGTATAATGTGTCTTTGAACGTACAATGTTAATTTAAAGTTAGTTGAAAATAAAATATAAAGATACATGGAGGAATAATGCATGTTATTAATTGCATTATTGGCGGTTTTATTACCGTTAATTTTACTAGCAGGTTTGAACTTTCCAGCAGCCAAAGGAATGGCGATTAGTGCAGGGGTAGTTTTGGTCACCGCGGCTATTTTTTGGAAAATGTCGGGTTTGGTTTTGCTGGCGTCAATGTTGCAAGGATTACATAAAACTTTACCAATTTTATGGATTTTATTTGGGGCTCTTTTGATGTTAGAGGTATTAAAGAAAACTGGAGCCATTCAAAGAATTAATCAAGGATTTATGCAAGTTACAACTGACCGACGCGTGTTGACCATTTTAATTGTTTATTTATTTGGTGGTCTAATTGAGGGGGTATCAGGGTTTGGAACACCGGCGATGGTGACAGCCCCGTTGATGCTAGCTTTGGGATTTAATCCTTTAGCAGCGGTAACCTTAGCTTTGGTGGGAGATTCTACATCGGCATCGTTTGGAGCAGTTGGAACCCCCTTGACTGTGGGATTGAGTAATTTGCCAGGGGGCTGCAAGTTACATTCAATTGATTGGGCAAATGATTACTCGAGTGGAGTTAACGGCAGGAACTTTTGTACCAACTTTAATCATTTGGATCTTGATCAAATTTTTTGGATCTAAAACAAATGAGACTGGCAAATTTAAGGAAATGTTGCCTTGGAGTTTGGCTTTGGGATTTAGTTATTCTTTGGTAGCCTTTATCACAGTACATTTGATTGGATATGAATTTGCTTCGATTGTGACACCGTTAGTAGTGTTAGGATTAACTTTATTATCAATTCGAATGCATTGGCTTTTGCCCGCATCGGTGTACAAAAATGCTTGGGGTACAAGCGTAGATTCAGTGCATAATAATGATAAATCAGCAAGTTCTATGCCACTATGGTTGGCATGGTTACCATATTTATTAGTAGTGATCTTACTGTTAGTCACAAGAACGGTGGAACCGATTCGATATCTATTAGACCAATATTTAGACTTATCATGGGTTCAAATTTTAGGATTTAATGACATTAATTCAAGTTGGCAATTCTTATCATCACCAGGGACAATTTTAACGGTTGCAGCAGTGATTGGTCTGGCTTTTCAACAAAGAACTCTTAAACCTTTAATTGGTAGTGCTAAAAGTGTTCTACAAGGTATGAAGTTGACAGGCTTTACGTTGGCGGTGACATTAATGATGGTCCAAATTTTCAGTAATTCTGGATTAAATCAAGGCGACTTAGCAAGTATGCCGACGTATATTGCCAAGTCGATTGCTGAAATTTTGGCTCCAGTTTGGCCGTTTGTTGCTCCATTATTGGGAGAATTAGGCTCATTTATTACTGGGAGTGCGACAGTCTCAACGTTGACTTTTGCACCCATTCAAGCAAACGTGGCTCAACAAGCAGGTTTAAATGGTCAGTTGATCATGGCATTACAAGTAATTGGTGCCGCAGCTGGTAATATGATTTGTGTGCATAATATTGTTGCTGCCAGTGCCGTTGTTGGCTTATCTGGAAAAGAAGGTCAAATTTTACGTAGAACGGCGATACCAGCTTTAGTTTATTGGTTGTTGTTGGGATTGACTGGCGCGATCTGGTTAATTTTTATTTAATTTAAATTAGATAAAATAAATTTAAAGGGGCTAGGATGCTTTGCGTCCTGGTCTCTTTTTAAAATCAACGATGATTCACCGTGATATAATTAAATTTGGAAAATAACGTAATAAAATGAACGACCATTGGCGATTTTGATCCAGTGATGACGTTGATATTTGTTATAAGATGGGAAATAAAAAATAGTAATAAACGGGGAGAAACCGATGATTTTTCATATCAATGCAACTTTGCCCGCTAAAAAATCAGGAATTGAGCATGCCGAATTAAAACGAATTCGTTTGTTTGAAAAAAACAAAATCAAACAAAAATTAGTGTTACGGGAATGGGACCCGAATTTACATGCACAAGCTAGGAAAGAACATTTAAGTGATGATCAATTATTAAATTTATTTGATTATTTTCAGGGAACATTGGTGGTTGATCCAAAACATATAACTTTGCATGATGTGGATTTTGGATTGCCGAATTTGAAATTTGCCCATGAAGAAAAAAAACATCGGTATTTAGTTTTTCATCAAGAACGTCTTTTAGCACGGGTAAATTATGATCAGACGGATAATGAACGCGTTAAATCGGTGGAATGGTTTGATGGGTGGAATAATTTATATCAAGTGAAACATTATGATGAGCGTGGTTTTGTTTCTTTAGTCCAGTGGTATACCCCTGATAATAAAATTCATCAAGAGGTTTGGTTGGATTTACAAGGGCGTCCGGTGCTAGAAAATAGTTATAAACATACCATGCAAAATGGGGATCGATTAGTAAAAACAGCTTGGTTGCTAAGGCATGCAGGTGAGATCCGTCAATTTGATACGCTGGATGAATTGATGACGCACTTTTTAAATTTAATCAATCGTGAATATTATCAAATTGCGCGACCCAATATTTTTATTTTAGATCGATCCCATTTAGGAGATGCTGGATTGTTGAAATTAGATTTGCCAGCTTATCGTGTGCTACACATGCATAATGCCCATACTAGTAACGCGCAAAAGCCGATGGAAGCTAGTTTAAATAACCACTATGAATATGCATTGTATAATTTATCAGCCTACGATGCCGTTGTTTCAGCAACACCACAACAGACCAATGATCTCATGGCTCGTTTTCAACCACAAAGTAATTTATTTACTATTCCAGTTGGAATTGTGGATCAGAATTTGTTAGATCAACCCAAGGTTCCGGTACAAGCCCGAACTTTTGGGAAAATGGTAGTTTTTGCACGGATTGCAAATGAAAAGCAATTAGATGATTTGGTAAGGGCTGTGTCCTTGGCGCATCAAAGTATACCGGAATTAACGTTAGATATTTATGGGTACGCTGACCCGACTGATAACTATGCTGCTCGGCGCGCAATTGAACAGATCATTACTTCTGATAAATTAGAGCGGGTGGTCACTTTCCACGGTTATACAGAAGAAATTGATCAAGTTGAAAATCATGCGATGTTGTATGGCTTAACTTCACGGATGGAAGGCTTCAACTTAGCACTGATGGAAGCAATTTCACATGGCTTGATTGGGATAACTTACGATGTTAATTATGGCCCTAATGAGATTATTCAAGATCAAGTGAATGGACGCATCGTAGAGTATGGTAACTATGAGGCTTTGGCCGAAGCTATCGTTAAAATACTTCAATCATCAGCATTAATAGAGAAATATTCAGTAGGAGCATATGCTTCTGCACAACGGTATTCGGAAAAAAATGTGATGCAAGCCTGGCAAAAATTATTTGATGCTGCTCAAGTACAGTGGGATCAAATGCAAAAGGTTAATAGATAAGGGGCTGCAACTAATGAATTATTTTATTAATGAAAATATTTTTGCCTTTAACTCGGGAACGGAGCATTCACAAGCACGACGGGTAAAGATGCTAAATCAAAAAGGTGTGAAAAGTAAGTTTGTTACGCGCCAGTATAATCGTTACTTAGATCGTGATCGCCATAATTTGGATTTAGATTTAAGTCAAATTATTAATATGTATGATTTTTTTCAAGGAACATTGTTACGAAAACGGCAGCCTCAAAGTTTACGAACCTTACCCAGTTTGCCTATGCAAAGCTATCATGTAGAGAGCCCATCACCAAATTATTCCTTAGTAAAGAAAAGTGGTCGGCAAATAGCTAGGATTAATGTTTTACCAGCCACGGTAGGATTAGTCGGTGAAATTTTATATAATGATCGGGCAGATAATATTACATTACGGGAAAATTGGGATTGGCGAGGTTTTTGTTCATCGGTTGATCGATTTATGCCAAATGGACAATTAAGTAGTCGACAGTTTTTGAATTTGGATGGAGAACCGGTCTTAGAAGTTACATATATGTTGATAGAAAATCAAGTTAAACCAACTTTATGGCATTTGATTAAATATCAGGGCCGTGATTATCGGTTCAAGACAGAAAATGAATTATTTGTTTTCTTCTTAAATGAATTAGGACGGTTAGATGCAACGGCTGACTTCATTTCAGAACGAAGATCAATGGATATTTCGGTAGCACAAACGATAACTGCTAATCATAAGATAGCCATTGTACATGAAATGCATACGCCAGATGTTAATCATCCATTACAAGGTGATTTATATCAAAGTCATCATTCATTGTTTGAGGTAGTAGGGCCACGGTTTGATTTGATTTTAACAGCTACTAAAGCACAAAAAGATGATTTAAAACGACGTTATCCTAAATTGAAGTTTGATGTCATTAATGACACGACCCTTTTTGAAGCGGACTTGGTACTAGACCAATCAAATTCTCGTATCAGTAATCATTTATTGTGGCTGGGTCGAATTAGTCCTGAAAAGAATCCTGCTGGTGCTTTAGAATTATTGAAGCAATTGAGAACACAAGTTCCGGATGCAACGCTGGAATTTATGGGTTATGCGCAAAATGCTGAATATTTAGAAAAATTCAAAAACCTAATTATTCAAATGGGCTTAGGACAGGTTGTCTTTATTACGCCATATGGCTCACAGGAGCAAGTTCGAGCGGCCTTGCAACGTGCTAGCTTATTAATTAGCACATCGTCCAGTGAGGGGCAAGGAATGCAACTGATCGAAGGTTTGGCTCATGGATTACCATTAGTAGTGGTAGAAAATCATTATACGACCCAAGATGATGCTATAATCACCGATGGAGAAAATGGATTGGTGATTGATTTGCATCAACCGCAGCGATGGGTGCCAGCCATCAGTCAAATTTTAGGGGATGAAGCTACGTGGTCACGGATGCATCAACAGAGTTACCGAAAAGCCCAGGCTTTTACTGTGACGGCTAGTTATCAGAACTGGGAAATGATTCAAGGAAGATTGAATTAGTAATAGAAAATAAAAAAGGCCTCGAGAATGACTAATTTAACTTTATCGTTAAGTTAGATCAATTTCTGAGACCTTTTTGTATATTAAGGTAGTGACCGGAATCGAACCGGCGATCACGGTTTTGCAGACCGATGCCTTACCGCTTGGCTACACTACCAAAATTACTAGCAACAATCTAACATTATACTTTAGATTTAAAATAAATTCAATGTTTATGATAGTTAAGTGGTATACTTTATAGCAGTGATATTTATGGTGAAAAAAGAAAATATAAAAACTTTGTCAAAAAGGGTTGCCAATATCGAAAATATCTTGTATACTTATTTTTGTTGTTGCGGTTGTAACAATTTAAAAAATGGACGTTTAGCTCAGCTGGGAGAGCACCTGCCTTACAAGCAGGGGGTCACAGGTTCGATCCCTGTAACGTCCATTGGTCGCATGGTCTAGTTGGCTAGGACGCCTGCCTGTCACGCAGGAGATCACGGGTTCGAACCCCGTTGTGACCGTTTTTAATGGCTCGGTAGCTCAGTTGGTAGAGCATACGATTGAAGCTCGTAGTGTCGGGGGTTCGATTCCCTCCCGCGCCATTTGGGATGTTAAGTTCCATTAAGAAATAAATAGGGATATAGTATAACGGTAGTACGACGGTCTCCAAAACCGCTGGTGTGGGTTCGATTCCCTCTATCCCTGCTTGATATAATGGCGGATGTGGTGAAGTGGTTAACACATCGGTTTGTGGTACCGACATGCGTGGGTTCGATTCCCATCATCCGCCCTCGAGATTTATTTCTCAGTATATATCTCGATTACGTTTTAACGTAGTCATTGCCGTTGTGGCGGAATAGGTAGACGCGCGGGACTCAAAATCCCGTTCTCGCAAGAGAGTGTGGGTTCGATTCCCACCGACGGCATAATTAATAAAGGCTGTATGTTCAAAGATGTTTAACATCTTAAGACATGCGGCTTTTTTTATAAATTAAAGTCTGGATTTAAAACAAAACAAGGTAAGATAGTGTTGGCTTTTCAGACGATTTTTAACGAACTAGAATGCGGAAAATTAACATATATTCATTGACGATTAGCTAAAAAAAGGGTAAGATAGTCGTTGGTATTGTTTACCATGCCACATTTGGGAATGTCCTGGTACGACTTTTTATTATTGGTAATGTTAAACAAACAGAATTATTGGAGGAAATTTCCATGCGCACAACTTATATGGCAAAGCCAGGTGAGATCGATCGTAAGTGGTATATCGTTGATGCTACTGACGTACCTTTGGGTCGTTTATCAACGGTCGTTGCATCAATCTTACGTGGTAAGAACAAGCCTACTTTCACACCACACATCGATACCGGAGATAACGTTATTGTTATCAACGCGTCAAAAATTGCTTTGACTGGTAAGAAAGCTACTGACAAGATTTACTATCACCACTCAAACCACCCTGGTGGATTGAAGGAACGTCAAGCTGGTGACTTACGTGAAAAGAACCCACAACACTTAATTGAACTTTCAGTTCAAGGAATGTTGCCAAAGGGAACTCTTGGTCACCAACAAGCTTTGAAGCTTCACGTCTTTGCTGATGCAAATCACAATCACGAAGCACAAAAGCCTGAATTGTTGGATATCAACAGCTTAATCTAAACTAGCAGAGAGGAGAAATAAGTTATGTCTACTGTACAATATTACGGAACTGGTCGTCGTAAGAACTCTGTTGCCCGTGTACGTTTAGTACCTGGAACTGGAGCAATTACTATCAACGGTAAGTCAGCCGAAGAGTACATTCCTTTCGCTAATTTGCGTGAGGTTATGATCCAACCATTTAACACTACTGAAACTTTGGGAAACTATGATGTTTTGGTTAACGTTAACGGTGGTGGATTCTCAGGTCAATCAGGTGCCATTCGTCATGGTATCTCACGTGCATTGTTAGAAGTTGATCCCGAATTCCGTGGAGCATTGAAGGCAGCAGGATTGTTGACTCGTGACTCACGTATGAAGGAACGTAAGAAGCCAGGACTTAAGAAAGCCCGTAAAGCTTCACAATTCTCAAAGCGTTAATATTTATTATCGTTTTAGAATTATTAAAGCACTCACTTTGGTGGGTGCTTTTTTTGTCTAAAAAATTTAAAAATATAAGATAATGTGTAATATTAGGAAAACAAAAGCTGAAAAGTTATAGATAAAAGGACTATAATAACGTAGCAAATTAAAATCGCTATCG
>AEKF01000080.1_pt1 | contig 16885 bp, 14 predicted proteins | sample 342668 | NCBI WGS metagenome assembly AEKF01 (sample SAMN02954267, study PRJNA50815) | food metagenome | biome: terrestrial; feature: fermented food; material: kimchi; isolation source: Jonggazip commercial cabbage kimchi | place: South Korea | collected 2009-06 | reverse complement strand
ACAAGAAGTATTAAATTCCAAACGAACAATTATTCTAGTAATATTCAGGAAAAAATTACGGGTACTATCTTAGTTTCAGATAACGGTAATTCGGATAAACCGGCACAGATTTTACATATTAAAATTCCGATGTCAACTTTGGTAAAAGATCCATCATTGGTCAATAAAGTGGAACTAAATAATCCTAACCTAGGTGGTGGAACATTAGTTAGTGACGGGGCGTCAACATCACCAGTCTTATCAGTCTCAATTGCGGTAATCGCAGTTCTGGTTATTGGCTTCTTCGTATATCGTAAGAAGCGTCGGGTAGCATAAGATGTATTGGCTGATAGTATTAGCCATATTTTTATGGGTTTATTTGTTGAGCATTATGAAGAAGGCTAAATGGGCAGCGATGTACAGTGTGATTGGATCAGTTGGATTATTCTTCATTTTAATCTATATATCCAATTTCAGTGTTACATCTTTTTTAATGAAAACTGCTACATTTGGAACTGGATTTTTGGATCAATAACAGGATTTTATGACATTTCGTTACAGTATAGCTTGATTCAAATTACAAGTGGTGCAGATACAATTAATCTTTTTTTGACCTATGAATGCTCGGCTGTGATTGAATTAGGAGCATTCATCTCTTTAGCGGTTTTTTATCCTTTTTTTCAAAGTGCTAAGGAACGCAGACATTGGTTAATTATTGGAGTGCCTTATATTTTTATTACTAATATAATAAGGTTAATTATTACAGCTACGATTATTCACTATCTTGGTATTAATTCGTTAGTATGGGCTCATGTTATTATTGGAAGAATTATATTTTATGTTCTAACAATTATTTTATATTATGTGGCATTTACGCGGGTTCAAGTTTTAAATATATCAGTTGGTAAATTTACATTTAAATCAGGAGAAAGCTAATGGCTGGTCTTTTAAACTCGGTAGCCTCACAATACCTTTTTGTGGGAATCTGGTTGTTAATTCCAATTATTATCGAAGTAGTGCCAACATTATATGTTTATATTAGACTATCATTGGGAATATTTTGGAATTGGATTATTAATTTAATAAATAAAAATAAAACCATTAATAATAATAATGATTTTTATTTACCGGAAATAGATGTAGTTATTCCGGTCTATAATTCAGCAGACACTTTAGAAGCTTGTATTCTTTCAGTAATTAACTCTACTTATCCTATTGATAAAATAAAAATAACTTTGGTGAATAACAAAAGTACAGATGACAGTTTTAAAAAATTCCAAGAGATTCAAAGCAAATATAACCATGCGATGATTTCATGGCTAGATGCAGCTCAAGGAAAATCTAAAGCTTTGAATATGGCAATGTATAATACGCATAATAAATATTTTATTCATGTGGATAGTGATGGACAACTAGAAGAAAATGCCTTATTAAACATGGTTAAGCAATTCGAACGTGACATTGATACTGTTGCTTTGACGGGAATTATTTTAACGCAAAAAGAGCTGATTAAACAACAAAAGAGTAAGTTTATTAAAATAATGGATCTATTAGAGTATCATGAATATTCAAGTGCTTTTTTAGTTGCTCGAAACTCAGAAGCTCTTAGTAATAATATGTTTACTATGTCAGGAGCATTTTCTGGTTTTAGGCGTTCGGAATTATCTAGTACCTTTATGTTTAGTAGTGAAACAGTTGGTGAAGATACGCATATGACTTTTCAAATGCGTGATAAAGGACAAGTTCGTTTAGCTAAAGATGCCATTTTTTATGTAGAACCAATAGATAGTTTTGATACTTTGTACCGTCAACGTCAACGTTGGCAAATGGGTGAAATGCAAGTTATTCATATGTTTGAAAAGACAGGTGATATATCGATTTGGAAATTTTTCACTAATTTCATGGTCCGTAAATTAATGTTGGATCATACCTTTGTGTTTCCGAGACTAATTTGGTTCTTTGCACCAGCGGTCTTAGTAGCTAAAAATTTCTCTGGTAAAACTTTAATTGTTATTTATCTATCAATGTATTTTTTATATGTGTTTATTAGCGGCCTGTTTTTTCTATTAGCGCAAATTTATTTACATAAATTTCAAAAAGAATATAAATTTTTTGTCCGAAGTGGGGTTGTGCTTTTATTGATGCCGATATATAAGTTTATATTGTCATGGGTCTTATTAGCAGCTTTATTGAACGGAACTAATCACATGCAATGGCGGGTTCGATCCATCATCGATGAATTAAGTACTACTGGAAATTTATTAAAAAATGATGCTAAGCGGTTTGCACATATGCTAAAGGATATGAAAAATAATTTAAAAAATTAAAGCTTTAATTTAGACAAGGAGATTCGATGAATTTTAACCATAAATTTATACAATTTATTAACTTAGCAATAACAATCATTTTTTATTTTTTTCTAGTTCAAATGTTGTATTTTTCAGGATCATCAACAAATCTTTCACTTGAAAGCGTAACATGGTATGCACTATTGGTAATTGTGTTTGTAGTATTGATGTATGTACTGATTAATACAAGTTTTATTGATCGATTTGAACGACTTAAGCATAAACAATGGATTTTTGCGGTGGCTTTTTTTGTCTCAGTGGTTATTTTTCAAATTGTCTTTATTTCTTATGTTCATCCAGCAATTGGGTTTGATGCTGGAGCTATTCATTCAGCATTGTTTAATCCCACTGATGTAAATACTCGAGGATATTATAGTCAATATATCAATAATTTATCGTTATTGTTAATTCAACATTGGCTAGCGGATACTTTTCATAATACATCATGGTTATTCTTTGATTATATTGGTTTGATCTTAGTTGATTTATCAGCCTTGATCAACATATTAACAATTTGGTTGATAAAACGTAAAAACACCATTAATTTGATATTTTTAGAATCAACTTTACTAATGGTGTTTCCTTGGATTATTATTTCATATTCAGATATTTGGGTAATTCCTTTAGTATCATTGATTATTTTGTTTTATACGCTAGTCGTTAAATTCAGGAGTAAGCTATGGCTACGCTTAATAATGGATGTTGCTCTAATTTTGACTGTTATTTTGACTTACTATATTAAACCTTCATCAATTATTCCGATTATTGCGATTGGATTAATTGAGATGAAAAGGATCTATATCGCATTGTTTATTGACCACACTATTAAGCTAAAACAGTCTTTGATCTTTATACTGGTTGTTTGCCTGATAGGGGGAGCTGGGTATGGTAGTTTTAAGGCGATTCAACAAACAATTAATAAACAGAGTTATATTCCCGTTAATCCTGGATTATCAGTTCCAGCTATCCACTTTATTAGTATGGGAACTTCTGGTGATGGAGGATATAACGAGAAAGACGCGTTGGCTATGGCTTTACTACCTGATCGACAAGATAAGGTTGATTACTCAGTTCGGATTTTAAAGCAAAGGTTGCATAAAATGGGACCGATTGGTTATGGAAAGTTCCTAATTATGAAACAATCAAATAATACTACTGATGGATCTTTTGCTTGGTTGAAAGAGGGACATTTCTTTGCTAAAAACCCTAAACCAACCAATCTTTTGCAAAGTTTTGTGTATAAAGATGGTAAAAATCTTAAAAATTATCAATTTTTGGCGCAGTTAATTTGGCTTTTATTGTTATTTACTTTAATATTTGCAAGATCTCATAATGATGAGTGGGTTCAAATTTTGCGAATTGCGATTTTGGGTGGTTTATTCTATCTTCTTATTTTTGAAGGCGGTCGTACTAGGTACCTAATTCAATTTTTGCCATTAATTTTCCTGTTATCCGCGTATAACTCAGATCTATCTTGGAACTTTTTAAATCGGGGGGTTCCGTTGGGCGAAAGAAACGTTTAGTATTGATGATTAGAATAAATAATTTAAAGAAATGGAAGAAATTTTATTATGCAAACAATGTATCGGTTAAAATTTTATATCAATGCATATCATGCGTGGAATGGAATGGAAAAATGGGACAACTTCATCCACATACTTGGGAAATTATTAGTGATTTTTCAACTAGCTCTGATGCTAATATTCAATTTAATGAATATGAAAAAGACATTATGGATTATTTGAAACGTTACGAAGATAGACTTTGAATGAAGTTAAGCCTTTTGACAAACTTAACCCAACTGTAGAAAACTTTGCAGAAGTTGTTTTTAACGATTTGCGTTATCATTCTAAATTGATTGAAAATAAAATTATTTTGCAAAAACTAGAAGTTAGTGAGGGACCTACCCGTACTTATATCATTGTGAATGATGATATATAAGAGAATAGATTATGAAAAAATTTATGATATTTATTTTTACTTTATTATGCTTATTAGGATTAGTTTGGGGAGTCGGAGCACTAGCACATCTAGGTGGTGGATTTAAAGAAAATGATGTTAGTGCGATTAAAGATACCGGTCATGTACGCAATTGGACTAAGAAGGAGTTTAATGTCCTAACACCGCAGGATTGGGATGATGGCTCTGATAGTCAATATAGTAATATTGTTAAAGTGTTCGGACCAGGTGATGAACGTCGTCTAGAGTCTCAAGATACTTCGGGATCTAAAAAAGCCGAGGTTAAACATTTAGTAATTACTTGGCGACAAAAGGATGCCAACATATATATGGGATTTTATAAATATTCACCAAATGGCCAATGGATTTTACATGATAAAACTTGGACTGACAAGTAGTTATAGAAGATATTTTACCTACATTTAGAGATTAAGGAGCATCTTCAAAATGGAAGATGCTTTTTTATTTTATTTAAATTTTAATGAATATCATGAAAGTTGTAATTAAAGCGTTATGTAAATAAGAATGTTATAATAAATTCCAATAATATTATTAAGTGTTGATAAAAAGGGGTGAAGCGATGCTAAAAGAAATTGCTGCTGGAGACTTAGTAACGGCACGGATTGCGGTTGAAAAAGGAGTTGATCGAATTGAATTAAATCAGCAACTTGAATTGGGTGGTTTGACCCCAAGCAGAATAACTTGGCAGGCTGTTTTAAAATTAGGGCGACCAGTTGTAGTAATGGTACGTCCTCGTGGTGGCGATTTTAACTATAGTAATGATGAAGTGATTGAGATGGAAAGGACCCTAATTGCGTTAAAAAATGATGGGATCAAAATCGTTACCTTTGGAGTGCTAACGGCGCAAAAACAACTGGATACGATAGTCATGGAACGCTTAATTAAAGTAGCTTCACCTATGCGAGTAGTGATGCATATGGCATTTGATTCAATTCCGTTGGATCATCAAGCAGCAGCAATTAATTGGTTATCCCAACACCAGGTAGAGCGAATTTTAACGCATGGTGGTCCGTTGAATCAGCCGATTGAACAAAGTTTAAAACAAATTAAGATTACAATTGAACAAGCTCAGGGTAAGATTGAAATTTTACCTGGTGGTGGAATTAATTATCAAAATTATGAGCAGATTGCTCGACAATTAGGAGTTGAGCAAGTACATGGTAGTCAGATTATTAAGTTAAATGTGGTTGAATAATTATTATATTTAAATATAAAGTCTTGCAAAATGGCTGAGGAAACTGTATAATTAATCTTTGTTGGGTTAGCAAACTAATCTTAACGGGACGTAGCTCAGCTTGGTAGAGCACCTGGTTTGGGACCAGGGGGTCGCAGGTTCGAATCCTGTCGTCCCGATTCAAAAAAGGCAATGACTTAATGTTATTGCCTTTTTATTTTTTAATAAAATTAACATAGGAGGGATCTGATGTCAGGTGAAATGGAAAAAATTACAGCATCAACTTTTATTGATTTAATTAATCAATTAGGATTTAAAAGTCCGATTGTTGGTGAGAAAACGATGCATACGGAACCTGGGTTTAAAGTCCGTGATCCAAAACAGCAAGTAGAGTATCAATTGCCATATTGGGATATTTTACGTCGCGCAGATGAATCATATTGGTCACCACTAGATGGTGATCGTAAAACGGTTTATAATGTGACTGATTTTGAAATTTTAATTAATGAAAATTGGATTCCTATTATTGAGTGGTACATGCAGGACACTGATACTGAAAATTAATAAAAAAGGTCGAGGATTCATCGACCTTTTTTATTATATGCTAAAATAATTTCTACGCCTTTTTATTATGAAAGAAAGCAGTGAAAATGATTAATATTATTAAGCTAATTGTTCCAATTATACCAAGAATGATCCCAATGTTTAAGCCAGGAGTTTTGTACTCTAACTTGATATAGTTAACACCTTGATGGAGTTTAATTCCAATCATACCTTGGTTCACAGCTTTAATCTTATGCGTAGAGCTGGTCCAACCATTGCTCCAAGGAATGGTACTTGTTAACCATTGACTTTTTGAAACTGTGATTTTGCTAGTTAACTGATTATCTTTGTATGAAATAATAGGAGCATTTTTTTGAATTTGTTTAGCAACTTGATCAAATCGATTATCAATCGGGACTGCCTTCATTGTGATTGTGTAGTGATAGGTTCCATCCTGTGAAAACTCCAAGGGAATAAATTGATCTTTTTTATATTGTTTAGCAGGGCCTAAATTAATAGTCAATGCTGAACGATGTTGATAGAAAGAGAGGTTATTAGCGCCTGATTGGTAGACTGAATTAATTTGTTTTTGGTAAGTTGTGTCGATATTGTAACCACCAACTTTTCGTCCAAAATTGTTAAGATTATTTTTGTACCAATTTAATTTAAATCCTGTGGGGTTAATTCTTAAATCAGAATCTTTTTGTGGATTTTGATGATTTTGATGATTATTGAAAACATAATTGGTATATGCAATTTGCTTTCTTTGGCCCCATGTTGCCGCTTTATAGGATAGATTAGTAATTTCTAAATGTAATTCCATTCCTTTTAGTTTTGGATTAGCTTTTATATTAATCCCATCTGGTAATAGGCTAGGATGGGTTTTATAGGTCGTTGTAATTGATGATTTCCAGTTTTCACTCCCATTTAATGCAATAGGTATTGTTTGTACCTTTTTAGCAAAATCAGAATGTTGAGTTCCACCTTTAACTACTACAGAGTCGACTAATGTCGCTTCTTTTTCGGTAGGTGAGAGTTTCTGATATGTCTTAGGGTTGACCGAATATTTTGGTAAGTATAAACGAGGATAACTATTTTGCGTTTCGCCTTTTATTAGCCCCTTGGTAGTCGCTTGTTCATTGACTAAATATGATTTAGGTACATTTTGTTCAGTATTGGTCCAAATATTTTTAACGCCTAAAATATTAAAGATTAAATTACGATGATCTAAATTACCGATGACATCATTAGGGTTAGAGCTTTGAATTTGCAAACCGGCTAGAAATTGATTAGTACTTTTATTTTGAAGAGACCAGTAGCTTTCAATGTTGTTTAAACCAGCAGCTATGGGTAAATTGCTAGCAGGTGCAATACCATTAATATTACCTAGCTGTTGATCAACGTAGATTCGAGGTTGATCTTGATCTAGCGTTTTGAATGTTTTTTGATTTTTAAGTAATGCTTGAATAGTTTGTTTTGGTACTAGGCTGGTTGAATCGGGATTATAATCCTTGGAATGGTTACGGATCATCAAAATACTAAGACCTAAGCTGATAATTATTAAGAGCCAAATTTTAGTCTTTTTTTGTAAGGGATGATTAATGAGCAAGGCAAGGGTTAACAATCCACTAAAAAAAGCAGCAATTAGTAATCCGAAATTCAGGTTAACATTTAGATTATGGCTAATAAAAAGAGATAAGGTAGCAATTCCTCCTAATATTCCGGTAATTTGTAAGTCACGAATCGCTAATTGATCCAGGTTTTCTAATAGTTCCATTGAGATTAATGCGACTGGGAGACAAATTAGTAATAACCAGCGATTTGATGGAGAAGTTCCTCCATTAAAGACGGCAGAAAAGATTGGAAAACATAGTCCTACCATCGTGATGATCCAAATTAAGTTGTAATTTATATATTTTTTAAAACGACGAAAACTAAAAATAATAGCGGTAACGCTAATGAAACTCATACCACCGTTGAGCCAAAATAGCGGAAGTGATTCATTTCCGATGATATTACCTGGAAGCGCTAAATAATAGTTGATCGGATATAACCACATACCATTAGCAATGACCGTATTGGTTCGAACGGCATTCATCGTGGCTAGTACTGAAGGTAAAAAGAGCGGGGCACTGATTAAAGCCCCGATAATAACGGGTCCGAAGACTTGAAGTGTCCTTTTTCTTAGTTGAGGTTGGGTTAATAGGAACCATAACCAAATGAGAAATGTGGCTAAAGCCAGCATAAAAGCAAAATAAAAATTATTCCAAAGGGTCCAAGCGACCATGATGGTTAATAATTTCCAACGACCAGTCCGAATAAAACGGACTTAAACTCCAGCAAAGCAATGGAAAAATGATCAGAGGGTTAATAAAGAAAGGGTGTTCAAAGGCGATAAAGGCTGTAAAACCGGAAAAAGTATAAATTATTCCTCCGGCACTTAAAACCCAGTTAGAAAAAGTATGCTTAGTTAAACGAGGTGCTACAAAAATTAAAGCAGCTCCTGCCAACCAGAGTCTAATTAAAATCATTAGATTATAATATTCAATCAGGTGAGTTGATTTTACTAATATTAATGGATAAGTAAAAATATCACCCATAACATAGTAGGAAAAAGTCTGTAAGTAGTCTTGTCCTAGACTTATATTCCAATCCCATGCGGACGGTAATTTATGATTTAAAAATAGATTTCTTAAATCATGATGCCATTGGATCAAGGCAGGAAAATGCTGGGTGATACCATCAGCGTTCCAAATTAATGAACCACCACCAATGAGAAATGGGACGAAAACGATGAGTATAATGATGAAGAATAGAATGGTATAGATACTTAGGGGATGCTTGATTAACCGTTTCATTGAATTTTTGATCCTTTAATTTAGTGTTAATAATTTTCCTTATTATAACATGATGGAAATTTTGCTTTTAATCTTAATCGTGATAGGAATTATACATCAGGAATGTATATATTTTAAATAAATTACAATAAATAGTAAAAATTTTACAAAGATTGCCCTTTGGCTAATGAAAACGTTTACTTTTGTATCAACGTGGGTTATTATAATAAAGTACTTAGATTAATAAGGGTATGAATAAATTAAAAAGGAGCTCCGCGAAATGGTTAATTTTATTATTGCCAGTCACGGTGAGTTTGCTTCCGGAATTAAGATGTCGGGACAGATGATCTTTGGCGACCAGGAAAATGTCGAAGTTATAACCTTTATGCCAAATGAAGGTCCAGATGATTTGCATCAAAAATTTGTTGATGCAATTAATCGCTTTGAAGATGGGGATAAGAGTCAAGTATTATTCCTTGTTGATTTGTGGGGGGGATCACCATTTAATCAAGCTAATTTAATTGTTGCAGAACATCCAGAAAATATGGCAATGATAGCAGGTTTGAATTTGCCAATGTTGATTGAGGCCTACAGTGCTAGATTTACTCAGGATAAAGCAGCTGATATTGCAAAGTCATTAGTACCAACGGCTCGTGAAGGAGTTAGATCCATTCCAGAAGCCGAATTGGAAACTAATTCAGTTAAAAAAGCAGGGAATGATTCCATGCAAGGCTTGAAAAAGGGTAAGATGAAAATTAATTTAGCCCGAATCGATACACGTTTGTTGCACGGTCAAGTTGCAACAGCATGGACACCTGATTCAAAAGCCAATCGTATTATCGTAGTATCAGATAATGTTGCTAAGGATGATATGCGTAAGAATTTGATCATTCAAGCCGCACCTAATGGAATAAACGCTAATGTTATTCCGGTCGATAAGATGATTGAAGTAATGAAGGATGATCGGATGGGTGGCGTAGAAGCCTTCTTACTATTTGAAAATCCTCAAGATGCACTCCGTGCCGTTGAAGGAGGAGTTCCCTTGACATCAATTAACGTTGGTTCAATGGCTCATTCAACTGGTAAGACAATGGTGAACAAGGTTTTGTCAATGGACAAAAATGATGTTCAAACTTTTGAAAAAATGAGTGATTTAGGGGTTAAATTTGATGTCCGTAAGGTACCATCAGATTCAAAGGCTGATTTATTTAATTTAATTAAAAAAGCCGACGTTAAGTAGCTATTATTTAAATTTGGAAAGGTAGAATATCATGACAATAATTTCAATGGTATTGGTAGTTGTAGTGGCATTCTTCGCCGGGATGGAAGGGATTTTGGATCAATTCGAAATTCACCAACCGCTGATTGCTTGTACGTTAATTGGGCTGGTTACTGGCCACTTAATCCCATGTGTTATTTTGGGAGGAACTTTACAGATGATGGCCTTAGGTTGGGCTAATATTGGGGCCGCTGTGGCTCCCGATGTGGCCTTGGCATCAGTTGCTTCAGCTATTATTTTAGTTAAAAGTGGGCATTTTGATTCAGCTCACATCACTTTGGCATACGGAGCTGCAATTCCGTTGGCCGTTGCTGGTTTGTTCTTAACAATGATCGTTCGTACCTTGGCGGTCGCCATGGTTCACGGAGCTGATAAAGCCGCTGAAAAGGGTGACATGAAGGCGATGGAGCGAATTCATGTCACAACATTGATGATGCAAGGATTGCGAATTGCCATCCCAGCTGTTTTGTTACTTTTGATCCCTACATCAGCTGTTCAAGACGCTTTGAATGCTGTCCCAACTTGGTTGTCAGATGGAATGGCAATCGGTGGTGGAATGGTGGTTGCCGTTGGTTACGCTATGGTTATTAACATGATGGCAACACGTGAAGTATGGCCATTCTTTGCCATTGGGTTTGCTTTAGCAGCTGTCACACAATTAACTTTGATTGCCATGGGTGCAATTGGAGTTGCAATCGCATTGATTTATCTTAACCTATCAAAGATGGGTGGTGGATCTAATAATGGTTCCAACGGTGGTGGATCAGGCGATCCGGTTGGCGACATTTTGAATGAGTATTAGGAAGGGGAACGAAATTATGACTGAAGAAAGAATTACACTTACTAAAAAAGATCGATTTTCTGTTGCCCTTCGTTCAACAATTTTGCAAGGTTCATGGAATTATGAGCGAATGCAGAATTTGGGGTTCGCTTATTCATTGATGCCAGCCATCAAAAAGCTTTATCCGAAAAAAGACGATCGTGCGCAAGCTTTGAAGCGGCACATGGAGTTCTTTAATACTCATCCATATTTAGCTTCGCCTGTTTTGGGAGTTACATTGGCTTTGGAAGAAGAACGAGCTAATGGGGCTGCAATTGATGATGCGGCCATCCAAGGTGTTAAGATTGGAATGATGGGACCACTTGCTGGGGTCGGAGATCCAGTCTTCTGGTTCACGGTTCGACCAATTTTGGGAGCTCTAGGTGCATCACTAGCCATGAGCGGAAATATTTTGGGGCCAATTTTGTTCTTCGTGGCTTGGAATATAATTCGTTGGGCCTTTATGTGGTATACACAAGAATTTGGATATCGTGCTGGAAATGAAATCACTAAAGACTTATCTGGTGGTTTGCTAAAAGACATTACAAAAGGTGCTTCAATCTTAGGAATGTTCATCTTAGCAGTCTTGGTTGAGCGATGGGTTAACGTTAAGTTCACCCTTGAACTACCATCTAATAAATTAGCTGAAGGTGCCTATATTAACTTCCCTAAGGGAGATGTTACTGGATCAAAGTTGCAACAAATTTTGAGCCAACAAGCTGATGGCCTTAGCCTTGTTAAGGAAGCACCAAATACTTTGCAAAACAATATTGATTTGTTGATTCCTGGTTTGATGGGATTGCTTTTGACATTTGCTTGCATGTGGTTACTTAAGAAGAAGGTTTCACCAATTGTTTTGATTATTGGACTTTTCGTAATTGGAATTGTATTACACGTCCTACACATTATGTAAAAAGATTATCACAGGCGGGTCTGGACCAGATTTTTAGTCCGGACTCTTTTTATTAGAAAATATTATAATGCTACAAAGCAATCAAATTTCGAGACTTTTGCGAAAAATTTTATAAAATTTAGGGGGATAGCAAATGGTTGAATCAATTAATACACGAGTGGAATTGAAAGCACCAGGAATTTCATATTTAGGAATTGGGGCTAAATATGGTGATTTTTTAATTGGTGATAATGGCTTTGAATTCTTTAATACGAATAATGTTAATGATTTTATTCAGATACCGTGGGAAGAAATGAAAGTTGTTTATGCTCAATTACATTATAATAAAAAATTAGGTCGTCGCTTTAAGGTTATTACTTCAATTGGTGATCTTGATTTTTCATCCAAAGAGGTTGGTGCTGTTTTAAAAACAATTCGTCCAGCATATTGGGAATGAAAAAGTTCTAAGGCGACAAAGTTTTTGGAAGCAAATGACTCTTACATTTAAATCATTTTTCACTAAAAATAAATAAACTAAAAAACGTCTGGCTCAATAATTATTGAGCCAGACGCTTTTTAGTTACGATAACAATAGATTCTAGTGCATAGGAGATAAGTTAAAAGTTATAATTGAAAATGTTGCATATATTATAGGTAGGAAAATATAAAGAATTTGTTAGAAACTTTAATATTAATGATATATATGATAATATAGAATAACCAATTTTTTGAAAGCAGGCTCATCGATGAATGAATTTGAATATGAACAAAAACGTCTAGATCATGTTTTAGACAAGATTGAACAAGCCCAACAAGATAATAATGCTCAACTGGCTCGTGCTGAGGAGGGCCAAGTAGAAGTAGAAAAAGGGTGGAATGATGTTCGATTTAAGTCATCCACTTATTCGGGATTATTCGAAACCGCGATGTCAGTTCGACAACAACAACAGATGTTACAAGAACGGGAAATGGCCCAAACTTCTGCTCAACATCAAGCTCAAACTTTAGCCCGTTTGGCAAAAAATCCTTATTTTGCACGAATTGATGTCCAAGATGAAGGATCTGATAAAATAGAACCCATTTATATTGGTTTGGCTTCTTTTTCAGATCAACCCGATAATTTTTTGGTATATGATTGGCGGGCGCCAATTTCATCTATTTATTATGATGCAGGGTTAGGATCTGTTACATATGAGACACCTGTTGGACCACAGGCGGCAAATGTCAGTTTAAAACGACAATTTCAAATTGAAGATAAAAAAATTGTAACCCTATTTGACACAGATGAAGTTGTTGGTGATCAAATGTTGTTAGATGCCGTTGCTGGTGAATCATCAACGAAGATGAAATCGATTGTAACAACGATTCAACGAGAACAAAATAAAATTATCCGGAATACTCATGCTGAACTATTGTTTGTTCAAGGGGCAGCCGGATCAGGTAAAACTTCAGCTGTCTTACAACGAGTGGCATATCTTTTGTATCGTTATCGAGGTAATTTAACAGCTGGTCAGGTGGTAATGTTCTCACCAAATCAATTGTTTAATGATTATATTGATCAAGTGCTACCCGAAATGGGTGAGCAAAATATGATTCAGATGACCTTCTATCAGTATGCTTCACGACGACTACCAAAATTGAAGTTAGAGACGCTACAAGCCCGATTTGAAGAGAGTCAACCTGCTTGGCGCCAAAAAATTAATCAATTTAAAGGAACTAAATTATATTTCGATCTTATTAAAGTTTATACTGATCAATTAAATCAGACAGGAATTCGCTTCCGATCAATTAAATTCCGAGGTAAGGAGATGATTTCCAAAGAACAAATTGCTGATATTTATTATTCATTCAATGAAAACTATAAATTAGGGCAACGTTTGGAAGTGACCAAGGAACGTTTATTAAGTAAAGTTAGAGGGATAATTGGGGCCGAAATGAAGGCTGATTGGGTGGAATATGCCATTCAAAATCTTTCAAAGGAAGAATATGATTCAATTTTAGGTGATCAAGTTCGTGAATTTAAAGATGAAAAAGCTGAGTATAACGCACTAGCCAAAATTATTGTACAAAACGAAATGCGCCCAGTTTTGCAACAAATTAGTCGGACGCGGTTCTTGAATATTAACGCCCAATTTTTGGACTTATTACGATTTGTTCCTAAATTAACTGATTTAACTCAAGTTGGGATTAATGATGAGGAATGGGAAAAGAGTTTAGCGCTCACAATTGAGGAGTTAAAACAAAAAGAATTAAATTTGGCTGATATGACACCATTTATGTACTTATTTGATGTAATTAAAGGAAGTCATGGGGAGCGTGATATTAGATTTGTCTTTATTGATGAAATTCAAGATTATACTCCTTTCCAGTTAGCATTTTTGAAATTCAGTTTTCCAAAAGCTCGCTTTACGATGTTAGGTGATTTGAATCAAGCTATCTTTACCAAGGCGAATGCAGTCACCTTACAAGATGAGTTAAAAGAGCTATTTGGAGCCGAAAAGACTGAATTTATTCAATTAACACAAACATATCGTTCAACACAGCAGATTACTGATTTTGCTAAAGCTACCCTAATCAATGGGGTTCAAATTGATGCATTTGAACGAACTGGTGCTAAGCCAACGATTGAAATTTTGCCAAATGACACAGCGATGACAGAAGCAGTCTTGACGCAATTAACACAAAATGATCAAATTGATGAGACAACGGCGATTATTACGAAAACACTCAAAGAGGCAGAACAAGTTTATGTTTACTTAAATGAAAGCCATCCTGTGACAGTAATACGCACGGAAAACCAGCGATTAGTGCCAGGCGTAATAATTGTTCCGGCTTACTTAGCTAAGGGGCTTGAATTTGATGCTGTCATTATGTGGGATGCTTCAGCTATTAATTATAATGGTGATGATGAGCGTCAATTGGTTTATACGATTGCTTCAAGAGCTATGCATCAATTAACAATTGTGGCTAAACAACAACTTAGCCCATTGTTAAATGTGGATCCTAATCTTTACGATAGAAAGTAATGGCTATTAATCATGGAAGATAATGAAAGAATATTTTCTAAATATCCCCGAGAAGCTTGGCAAAAGTTGAATACTTCGGTTGCTCAACGAGCTGGAGAATTAATTACACCTCAATTATTGAATCAAATTAAGGCCTTTAATGATGAAATATCGATGGATGATGTCAGTAAAATTTATGAACCATTGGTAAATTATATTATTTTAAGAAAAAGACAATATGATTTAGATTTAGTTGAACGGCAACAGTTTTCGCAACAAGTTACTAGAAAAATTCCTTTTATTGTTGGAATTGCGGGTTCGGTGGCAGTAGGTAAATCAACAACAGCAAGATTACTTCAAAATATGTTGCAGGTGGAATATGGTGAAGAACAGGTGGCGTTAACTACGACGGATGGTTTCCTGTATTCAAACTTAGAATTAGAACAACGCCATCTGATGAAACGTAAAGGATTCCCAGAATCATATAATACGGCTGATATGATCAAATTTTTAAATACGGTCAAAGCAGGAGAAAACAGTTTGAAGGTACCTATATATTCACATGAATTGTCTGATGTGGTTCCAGATAGCTATGAAGAATTTCAACAACCTAGTATTTTAATTGTTGAAGGCGTCAATACTTTACAGTTTTCAGAACAATTCTCGGTTTCGTTATCTGATTTTTTTGATCTTTCGATTTATGTAGATGCTCCAAAGTTGTTAATAGAAACTTGGTATTTAGATCGCTTCTTAGCGCTGCTGGAAAAAACTAAACGCGAGCATGATATTACTAATTACTTTTGGCAATGGACGAGTTTATCAAAAGATGAGGCGATCAAAATTGGTCGTACAATTTGGCAAAGTGTTAATATACCTAACTTAGAACAGTATATTTTGCCAACTAGAAGTCGGGCTGATATAGTTTTGAAGAAGGAAAAAGGGCATCAAATCACTGAAGTTTGGTTACGTAATTTCTAAAATGTAACTTATCAATGTTACGATAATATTACAAATGGCTGTATATCTATAAATCATAAGCATATTTATAAAAAAAAAGATTTTAAATTACATTAGTAAAGAAAAAATCAAATCAATTAAATTGAATTAAAATGGCTGTATATCAGCCTTGAATAGCCTAAAAAGAGATTTTATTACAGAAGTGTGACATTAAACTGAATGTATTTTGGAACCTGGTAACAGATTGTAAAGCTAACTTAATATAAAATCGGCTCAGCTTGGTAAACTTATATATGTTGATTACGGCGGATACGTCGTAAAGAAGCGCCCAGTAATAATGCTTGGAGCGCAGTAGATGGATTTCTGAAGTCTAGGAGAGTTTTAAATAATGAATAAAGTAAAAGAAACAGCTTTAACAGTTGCTGGATTGACTGCCGTATTTGGGGCTGGTCAAACTGCTATTCACGCCGCTACTACTTATACCGTTGAAGGTGGAGATACTTTGAGCGATATTGCAACAAAGTTCAATACAACCGTTAACGATTTAGTACAAGCTAATAATTTAAAAGATGCTAACTTGATCATTAAAGATCAAGAATTAGTAGTATCAGATGATGATACTCAAGTAGCTGCATCAACAGCTACTGCTACTGACGTTGCTGCTCAAGCAGCTGACGATGCAACTACATCACTTGCTGCTGAATCATCAGCTTCAGCCTCAGAGGCCGCTGCATCATCAGCCGCAGCTTCCGAAGCCGCTGCATCATCAGCTTCAGCTGCTGCATCAACAGCTGCTAATACTGATACTAAGCAAGTAGCTGCATCATCACCTGCTGCCGTAGCTACTGCAGCTACTGGTTCTGGATCAGTTTACGATCAATTTATTGCTGCTGGTGGAACTGCCTCACTATGGCAAAGTGTTGTTATGCCTGAATCTGGTGGTAATCCTAATGCCGTTTCACCAAATGGGTATCACGGTTTGGGTCAAACTATGAACTCATGGGGTTATGGCTCAGTTGCAAATCAAACTTCTGGAATGATTAGCTATGCAGTTTCTCGTTACGGATCTAT
>AEKF01000079.1_pt1 | contig 16911 bp, 13 predicted proteins | sample 342668 | NCBI WGS metagenome assembly AEKF01 (sample SAMN02954267, study PRJNA50815) | food metagenome | biome: terrestrial; feature: fermented food; material: kimchi; isolation source: Jonggazip commercial cabbage kimchi | place: South Korea | collected 2009-06 | reverse complement strand
ATAATATCATTTAAATCATGAATCTTTTGACACTTTTATAGAGGTCGGGACATTTTTGTTCTAACCTCTTTTTTAAATTCACTACTAATATAATATGGATGAAAGTAGCGTATCCATCTGCTTTAGGAAAATATATTATTAATAATAAATTAAACCATTAAAATAGGAATTAATGATTATTAATATTAAATCTTTTGGTTAGAATAAATTGGACCAATTAAAAGTAATGTTTGATTGGTTCAAACGGTATGTTAAACTTAATATATTGATAAAACGTTTAGGAAACTTTTCCTTTGAATAAAAAATAAAAATGAAAATGGACATAAAATAATATGAGTAGTAATTTAACGATTATGCCGTTTGGTGGAATGCGCGAAAACGGTAAAAACATGTATGCAATTACAGTTGGTGAAGATATTTTCATTCTAGATGCGGGTTTGCAGTACCCTGAGAGTGATCTTTTAGGGGTTGATGTTGTGATTCCTGATTTTAAGTATCTAGTAGAACATGCAGACCAAATTGCAGGAATATTCTTAACCCATGGGCATGCAGACGCTATTGGTGCATTGCCTTATCTTTTGAAACAAATTTCAGCACCTATTTTTGGTTCAGAGTTAACAATTGAGCTTGCTAAATTGGCAATCAATAATGATTCTGAAATCAAGAGTTTCGACGATTATCATGTGGTGAAGGGAAGTCAAGAAATTGATTTTGGAGCAGTTAAGATTTCTTTCTTTGAAACCACGCACACCATTCCAGATTCTTTGGGGATTGTCGTTGGTACGCCAGAAGGACAAATTGTCTATACCGGTGATTTTAAGTTTGATACCACAGCACAAGGTGCTTATCAAAGTGATTTAATGCGTTTAGCTGAAATTGGCCGTAAAGGGGTAAAAGCTCTTTTGATTGATGCAGCTGGGACTGGTAATATTGGGCAAACTGCGCATGAATCAGAAATTGCTAAGTATATTTTTGAAACTTTCCGGCACCATGCTGGACGGATTATTGTGGCATCAGCTGCCTCAAATATTCAACGTATACAACAAGTAATTAACGCTGCTTTTCAAAATCAACGAAAACTGGTGTTATCAGGAAATGATATTGAAAAGGTTGTTCGAACAGCACTTAATCTGGGTAAATTGGACTTACCAATTCCTGAGAATGAGTTGTTTGTGTCGTTAAAAAATATGGATTCCTTAAAGCCAGAAGAAACTGTCATTTTGGAAACTGGTAAGATGGGAGAACCTGTTCGACATCTTCAACGGATGGCGCATGGGGATGATCGTAATATCAAGATTCAAACAGGAGATCTTGTTTTCATAACAACGACTCCGTCTACTGCAATGGAAGGTTATGTTGCCCGAACTCGAGACATGTTGTTCCGAGCAGGAGCTGATGTTAAGCAAATTTCAAATGATATGAAATCATCTGGACATGCTTCTAAGAATGATTTTCAAATGATGTTGAATTTGATGAAACCGGAAAATATTTTACCGGTTCAAGGGGAATATCGTTTATTAAATTCAGGTGCTCGAGCAGCCAAAGAATTGAATTATTCTGATGACAATATCTTTATTTTGGAAAATGGGGATCGATTGGTCTTAGAAGAAAATGGTAAATTTGAATTGAGCGGCTCAATTCAAGTTAATGCTACTATGATTGACGGATCTGGTGTTGGTGATATTGGATCAATCGTCTTAAATGACCGACGTATTTTGTCAGAAGATGGTGTTTTCATTGCAGTGATCACGATTGATCGTAAGAAAAAGAGAATTGTGGCAAATGCTAAAATCGATTCACGAGGTTTTGTATATGTTAAAACTTCACGTGAATTGATGAAAGAAGCAACAGAATTAGTTGAAACTACTGTAGCTGCGGGGATCAAAAATTCTAAAGAATTTGATTGGGGTAATTTAAAGAGCTCTGTTCGTGATGCCTTAGGTAAGTTTTTGTACGATCAAACACATCGTAAGCCAGTGATTTTACCGGTTATTATGGAAGCTAATCAAAATGGACGTCGACGCCGAAGCCCTAATAAAAAGGGGGATGAACATCAAAGTTCCCCTAAGAATAGTAACCAAGAATCATCGAAAAAAGAAGTAACAAATAATAAAACTGAAAATAAGCCTAATAGCAATAAAAAGCGTCCTCGCCATAAGCGACCAAACGAAAATAATGTCAAAGCCAATGACGTTAATGAAACTAAAAATTAATTTTATTTAAGGGGTTGAAATTATATTATTTCAACTTCTTATTTTTTTCTAAAAAATCTAGTAAGATATTTTAGTGAAATTAAACACATAAAGAGTAGAAAGGAAACTGTTAATGGTAGAAAAAAATAATGAATTTCAAAAATATTTTATAGCTGGTCAACAAGCATTGAACGATCAAGATTGGCTTAGAGCAAATGAACAACTAGAAAAAGCCTATATTTTAGAACAGACTGATGCAGTCTTGTTGATGTTAGTTACAAGTTTGGAACAAAGCGAACAGTATCAACAGGCTTGGGGCCTCATTCGGACCAATGAGTCATTATTTAAAACTTCAGAGACACAAGCCTATTTATACGTTGAAATTGCTTTAGCAAATCAAATGTATCTAGCTGCTTGGGAATTTGCGGTGACAACAACTTGGGCGGAAGAACTAGTTAATAAAGTTCAATTCCAGGAAAATAAAGATCAAGTCGAATTATCACAAACAATTAAAAACCGCGCACGACATTTCTTTAATCTAAGTGATGTAAATTTGGCTGAACAAGCTGAACGTTTACAAACAGCAGAAATGTTACCGAGAAATTATTATTTACAAGGGGCTAAAACCTTGTTGGTCGACCCATTTTTACCAGCAATTACCCGTTCAACTTTGGTGGATCGATTACGTCGCTTAAAAGTATCAGAAGAATTAGAATTTTTATGGTTGGATCAACAATATAAAAAAATGATTCCCAGTCAATTGGAATCACTTGAAGAAATACCATTCTGGAAAAAATTAACTAAGGCCTTGCAAAATGGTATATATCAAGATGATCCAGTCATTCTAGAAGGTTTAGAAAGACAAATTTATTTAGAAATGACGTTAAGTTACCCACATTTTCCAACTTTTTACTTAGATGCAGATGCTTGGATTCAGACAGAAATGTTGGGACTTCATACGTTGATCGATCAAAAAGAAACACCTGAACAAGAAAAATATCATCGGCTATTGTTAAACGAACAGGCTAAATTAATTTAAAGTTCAGGCTACATGAAATGTTTTAGTTAATAAAATTCATTAAAAAGATCGATTTAATTTAAAAAAGACGAAAAACGTTAAATTGTTGTTACATTAAAGAAAAAACATATTTACAAACCAATTTTGGTCTTATATAATTATTAACAGCTTCCCAAAGGGGAGAAATCAATTAAATTATTTTCGAATGGGTTGTTTATACTATTATACTTTTGGGGTATAATGGTTTTAGCAACTTTTAAGTTGTAAACAATGTTTTCGACTTACGAAAATTAGGAGGATATGCTTTTGGCTAAGGAACACTACGAGCGGACAAAGCCGCACGTTAATATTGGAACTATTGGACACGTCGACCACGGTAAGACTACTTTGACTGCTGCAATCTCAAAGGTTTTGGCTGATAAGGGATTAGCAAAGCAACAAGACTTTGCTGCGATTGACGCTGCACCTGAAGAACGCGAACGTGGAATCACGATCAACACTGCTCACATCGAGTATGAGACTGAAGCACGTCACTATGCCCACATCGATGCCCCTGGGCACGCGGACTACGTTAAGAACATGATCACTGGAGCCGCTCAAATGGACGGTGCCATCTTGGTTATCGCCGCTACTGACGGACCAATGCCACAAACTCGTGAGCACATCTTGTTGGCTCACCAAGTTGGTGTTGAATACTTGATCGTCTTCTTGAACAAGACTGACTTGGTTGATGATGATGAATTGACTGACTTGGTTGAGATGGAAGCACGTGAATTGCTTTCAGAATACGATTTCCCTGGAGATGATGTACCATTCATCCGCGGTTCAGCTTTGAAGGCCTTAGAAGGTGATGCTGAACAAGTTAAGGTTATCGAAGAATTGATGGATACTGTTGATTCATACATCCCAACTCCAGTACGTGATACTGACAAGCCATTCTTGATGCCTGTCGAAGATGTATTCACTATCACTGGACGTGGAACAGTTGCTTCAGGTCGTATCGACCGTGGAACTGTTGTATTGAACGATGAAGTTGAAATCATTGGTTTGAAGCCAGAAGTTCGTAAGACTGTTGTTACTGGAATCGAAATGTTCCGTAAGACAATGGACCAAGGACAAGCTGGAGATAACATCGGAGCTTTGTTGCGTGGTGTTGAACGTACTTCAATCGAACGTGGACAAGTTTTGGCAAAGCCAGGTTCAATCAAGACTCATACTAAGTTCTTGGCTGAAGTTTATGTTTTGACCAAAGAAGAAGGTGGACGTCACACTCCATTCTTCACTAACTACCGTCCACAATTCTACTTCCACACTACTGACGTAACTGGGGTTGTTCAATTGCCAGAAGGTGTTGAAATGGTTATGCCTGGAGATCACGTTACATTCGATATCGAATTGATCGCTCCAGTTGCCATTGAACAAGGTTTGAAGTTTACTGTTCGTGAAGGTGGACGTACTGTCGGTGCCGGAACTGTTTCAGAAATCAATGACTAATTTTTAATTAGACTTAATTTTTGAAGAAGTAATACTTCTCAAAAGAAGAGAGAACTTGAATTTATTCAGGTTCTCTTTTTTTATCCATTTTTGAAAATAAAAATTTAATTAGGCTAGGAAATCATAATAAAATTAGCTTCAACTCAATTCAAATTAAAAAGGGCAGAAAACATATAAAATTAACTAGTGAACCCTATGCAAACGGAATAAAGTACGATAAAATATATAAGTATGTTAATTGAGATTAACGGATTAACTAAAAATATAAGTTAATTGACTGTGGAGGAATAATTATAATGGTTGCAAATAATGCAGAATTTACACGTGGTGATGGAAATAAAGGGACTTTGAAGTTTGAAATTCCCGTTGAAGATCACGCAGCAGCAATTGATGCTGCTTTCAACAAGATCAAGGATACTTTGGATGTTCCTGGATTCCGTAAGGGTAAGATGCCTAAGCAAATGTTTATTGCCCGCTTTGGTGAAGAAGCCTTGTATGAAGATGCATTGAACTTTGCATTGCAAGAAGCATATCCTTCAGCGATTGATGCAACTGGAATCGCTCCAGTGAACCAACCTCAAATTGGTGTTGAATCATTGGAAAAGGGTCAAGCTTGGGTTATTTCAGCTGAAGTTGAAGTTGCACCTGAAATTGAATTGGGTGATTACAAAGGTTTGACTGTTAAGAAGCAAGATGTTGTAGTTTCAGATGCTGATGTTGATGCTGAAATCGAAACAATGCGTCAAGGACAAGCTGAATTGGTCTTAGCTGAAGATCATGCTGCTGAAAATGGTGACACTGTTGTTATCGACTTTGATGGATCAGTTGATGGTGATCACTTCGAAGGTGGTAAGGGTGAAAACTTTAACCTTGAACTTGGTTCAGGACAATTCATCCCTGGCTTTGAAGAACAATTAGTTGGTCATAAGGCAGACGAATCAGTTGAAGTTAAGGTAACTTTCCCAACTGATTACCAAGCTGAAGACTTGGCTGGTAAAGAAGCTGTCTTTGAGACAACAATTCATGAAGTTAAGGTTAAAGAAGTACCAGCCTTGGATGATGAATTTGCCAAGGACGTTGATGAAGAAGTTGCTGGTTTGGAAGAGTTGAAGGCTAAGACGAAGGATCGTTTGGCTGAAGCTAAGAAGAATGAAGCAGCTGAAGCTAAGGAAGATGAAGCTGTTTCATTGGCTGTTGACAATGCTAAGGTTGTTGGTGAAGAAATTCCAACAGCAATGCTTGAAGAAGATATCCACCGTCAAATGAATTCATTCTTCGCTTCAATGCAAAACCAAGGTATTTCTCAAGAAATGTATTCACAAATTACTGGTCAAACGAATGAAGATATCCATAAGCAATATGCTGAGGGTGCTGAAAATCGTGTAAAGACTAGCCTAGTTTTGGAAGCAATTGTTAAGGCTGAAGGAATTACTCCTGATCAAGCTGCAATTGATGCCGAAGTTAAGTCATTGGCAGACCAATATGGAATGGAAGAAGATGCCATCCGTAATGCTCTTACAGATGATATGTTAGCTCATGATATTGCTGTTAAGGAAGCAGTTAACACAATTGTTGACTCAGCAATCGAAGCTTAATTAAAAGTATGATAAAACTCAACTAAATTTCATGTTAATTAATGACAATTGTAATTTAGCTGATGATGTTTAATATAAAATGGAAGTACCTCATACTGGTTAGACTAGTTCTAGCTCGTGTGAGGTACTTTTTATACCTCATTTTTTAACTTGATAAAAAATAGTATTAGTAGAACTAATATGTTTGGATTTTAGTTATATTTTGTTACAATGGTATTAATTGATTTTGATAGTAAAGAAGGGGAGATAAAGTGATGATTGATACAACTGATAACACAACTGCAGCTTATTGCTCATTTTGTGGAAAATCATCAACTGAAGTAAAAAAATTAGTTGCTGGACCCGGTGTTTTTATCTGTAATGAATGTGTAGAATTAGCTCAACAAATCATTGATGAAGATTTGAAGCAAGACGCACAAGATAATCAAATTAAATTGATGACACCGGCTGAAATTGTAGCCAATTTAAATACTTATGTAGTTGGACAAGAAGACGCAAAACGTACACTTGCGGTGGCTGTCTATAACCATTACAAGCGAATTAATGCCACATTAGATCCGGACTCTGACCATGGTGAAGTAGAATTACAAAAATCTAATATTGCGATGGTCGGACCAACTGGTTCAGGTAAGACCTACATTGCACAATCGTTGGCAACTATGCTGAATGTTCCATTTGCCATTGCAGATGCTACTACCTTAACTGAAGCTGGTTATGTTGGTGAAGATGTTGAAAATATTTTGTTGAAGTTAATCCAATCTGCTGATTTTGACATTGAACGAGCTGAGCATGGAATTATCTATATTGACGAAATTGATAAAATTGCTAAAAAGTCTGAAAATGTTTCAATTACGCGAGATGTTTCAGGTGAAGGAGTTCAACAAGCTCTTTTGAAGATGATTGAAGGAACAATTGCGAATGTGCCACCTCAAGGGGGGCGTAAGCATCCAAACCAAGAATTTATTCAAATAGATACAACCAATATTCTGTTTATTGTTGGTGGTGCCTTTGCAGGAATTGAAAATATTGTTAAAGAACGTCTGGGAGCCAAGACTATCGGATTTGGTACTGATAGTGATGAAGCGCATGAGCAGGCAGATAAGAGCATTATGCAACAAATTCTGCCAGAAGATCTTATGACTTTTGGATTAATTCCTGAATTTATTGGACGTTTGCCAATCTTAACAGCCCTAGAACAATTAACAGAAGATGATTTAGTTTTAATTTTGACGAAACCTAAAAATGCTTTAACTAAACAATATGAAGCTTTGTTGGCGTTAGATGGAGTTCAATTAGAGTTTGAACCAGAGGCCCTTAAAGCAATGGCTCACTTAGCAATAGAACGTGAAACGGGTGCACGTGGACTACGTTCAATCATCGAAGAAGTTATGTTAGATGTGATGTTTGAAATTCCAAGTCGCGATGATGTGAATAAGGTAGTTATTTCAAAAGAAAATGTCGAAAAACATACCGAACCCACAGTGGTATTAAAGTAAGTTTACTTAAAAGGAGATTTAGCTCAAATGGAAGTGCATAATGTTGAAATGGTAATGTCAGCGGTAGGACCTAGTCAATATCCAACTGATAAATTACCTGAAATTGCTTTAATTGGACGTTCCAACGTTGGAAAATCTTCGTTAACGAATACTTTAATCAATCGTAAGTCGTTTGCTCGAACTTCATCCCAACCAGGAAAAACACAAACTTTGAATTTTTATAAAGTTGAGGATCAGGTGTTTTTCGTCGATGTTCCAGGATATGGTTACGCTAAAGTTTCGAAAAGTTCACGTGCAAAATTTCAAGTTATGATTGGTGAATATTTATCAAAACGACAGGTCTTAAAAGGAGTAGTTCAATTAGTTGATGCTCGACACGCACCTTCAAAAGAAGATGTTGAGATGTATCAATGGCTAACTTCTGATGAAATGGGCGGATTGCCAGTTTTAGTTGTCGCAACTAAGGCTGATAAAATTGCTCGCGGACGTTGGAATAAAGCAGAGAGTACTATTAAAAAGGAACTGCAGTTTAAGGACCAAACATCAGACTTTGAAATTTTCTCTTCTGAGACAAAATATGGAAAAGATATTGTTTGGGAATGGATTGAAGCTCGGATGTTGGATGGAACTGACTTTGCTGAAACAGATGATTAAGACGTTACAATAAACTTTGTTTATAAGGCCGGGATTTTTAATCCTAGCCTTTTTATCCATTAATTAAGTTATTTTAAGATATAACTGATAAATTCAAGTGGATCCGTTCCTATTAATGATATTGTGCTCGAACGGAATGAAGGAGGAATATAAAATGGTAATGAATCGAGTAAAAGGAAATGTACTAGGTAAAAGTTATACCTTGTCAACACCAGAAGACGAAGCTCATATGCAGGCTGTTTTTAAGTTAATTAATACACAATTAGCTGATTTACAAAAGCAGAATCCAAGTCTAGAGCAAGATGATGCATTAGTCTTAATGGCAATAAACGCTTTATCTGATCAACTTAGGATGCAACGTAAATACGAGGAAAACTAATGGTCATTACAGTTGGAATTTTAGTTCTTTTTTTGATGGCGATCATGAATGGTTATCGTAGTGGGTTAGTAAAAACTCTTTTTCGTTTTGTGGGCCGGATTATCATTTGGGTGGTAGCTGTAATGTTATCTCACAATATTGGACAATTTTTAGCAGATAACCTACAATGGTCGATTGGATCTAACTGGTCATCACCAGTAACGGACAATTTAGTGGATAAATCTAGTAGTTTCCTATATTCTGGGATCGGATTTACAATAATTACGGTAATTGGATTTTATCTTTTACACCGTTTACAAAGCGGATTGGCATTTATTAATAAGGTGCCTTTGGTTGGAACGGCTAACCGTTTAGCTGGGGCGTTGCTTAGTTTTATAATTATGTATTTAGGAGTGTTTTTCTTCTTATATATAGCTGGAGCGTTGGATATATCATGGCTACATGAGCAAATTACCTATTCAACATTAGCTCAAATTATTATGCAGCAGACTCCTATATTATCTGAAAAAATATATGAATGGTTTTTGTTAATATAAGGGAGTAAAAAAAGAGAGGTTGAGATCCAAAATCTCGACCTCTCTTTTATGCACTAAATATGATTTGAATTTATAAAAGCGTTATTAAAGTTATTTCTATTCAATTAAAGGAGCCTGTGATAAAGCCGATACTGTTATAATAAGAAACATAGATTAAAAATAAAAAATAATGATGAAGGGAATTCATATAAAAATGAATCAAAAAATTTTAGAAACCCTTGAATATGATGCTATAAAAAAACAGTTACAGAATAAAATGGTAACCGCTGGTGGTGCACAAGAATTAGCAACATTAACACCAACAGATGATGCTACAGAAATGCAACAATGGTTAGCTGAGACAGCAGATGCCATGACGATTATTCGAATGGCTGGGGGGATGCAATTAACTAGACTAGGCAATATTCAGCCTCAAATGAAGCGACTTAAAATTGATGCTGATTTGAATGGTACAGAGTTAGCCCAAGTTGGGCGGGTTTTGTTTGCAACAGGTCAGGTAAAACAATTTTTCGAAAACTTTATCTTCGATCATGATGAAAAATTATTGAATCTTCAAAGTTATGTCGATCGATTGATTACATTACCAGAAGTGACGCGTCAACTAAATCAATCAATTGATCAAGATGGTCGAATAACGGATGAAGCTTCGCCAGAATTGAAACGAGTACGTCAGCTAATTTTAGGAACGGAGAATGGTATTCGGCAAAAAATGCAAGAATACACCCGGGGTAAGATGGCTAAATATTTGTCTGATCCGATTGTAACTATTCGAAATGATCGATATGTGGTACCAGTGCGTGCTGAAAATCGAAATAAATTTGGAGGTGTTGTTCACGATCAAAGTCAAACTGGACAAACACTGTATATTGAACCAGCACCAGTTGTGGATTTAAATAATCGTTTGAAAGAGGCGCAACTAAAAGAACGGGCGGAAGAAGCACAAGTCTTGCATGATCTATCAGCGGCATTACAACCATATCAAGATGAAATTTTAGAAAATGCTAAAGTTTTGGGACATCTTGATTTTGTGAACGCTAAGGCACTTTATGCGATTGACCTGAAGGCCGTGCAACCTGAATATAGTCCAGAACAACATATTCGTTTATTACAAGCGCGCCATCCTTTATTGGATCAAAAGCAGGCAGTTGCTAATGATATTATTTTGGGCGAAGATTATACGGCGATTATTGTAACTGGACCTAACACTGGTGGGAAAACCATTACTTTGAAGACGTTGGGATTGTTACAGATTATGGCTCAATCTGGGCTATTTATTCCAGCTGATGAATATTCTACCGTTGGGATTTTTGATAATATTTTTGCTGATATTGGGGATGAACAGTCAATTGAACAATCCCTCTCAACGTTTAGCTCACACATGGTGAACATTGTTGATATTTTGGACAAAATGACGCCAAACTCATTGGTGCTTTTTGATGAATTGGGAGCAGGAACTGATCCTCAAGAAGGAGCAGCATTAGCGATGGCGATTTTAGATGCTGTCGGAGCTATAGGTGCTTATACGGTAGCGACGACCCATTATCCAGAATTGAAAGTTTATGGGTATAATCGAGTTGATACTATTAATGCCTCAATGGAATTTGATGTGGAAACATTAAGACCCACCTATCGATTTATGATTGGAATTCCGGGACGTTCTAATGCGCTAGAAATTTCAAAACGTTTGGGACTGTCGGAAAATATCATTGATCAAGCTAGCCAATTAACGAGTGACGATTCACAAGAATTAAATGATATGATTCAAGATTTGGTTGATAAAAGAAACTTGGTTACTAAGCAAAAGATTGAATTGGAACAACAATTACAGTTAAATCGAGTTAAAACCAATCAATTGGACCAAGCAACTGAAAAAATTGCAGTTGAACAAGCTACAATGTTAGAAAAGGCACAAAAAGAGGCTAATCATATTGTAGCTGAATCACGGCAAAAAGCAGATCGTATTATCGATGATTTGCATCGATTGCAACGTCAAGGCGGTAATGTGAAAGAAAATCAAATTATTGATGCTAAGGGTGCTTTAAATGCACTCCGTCAAGAACCTACCGCTGAAAATAATCGAATTTTACGACGCGCTAAAGCTAAGAAGCAGGTTAATATTGAGGTTGGAGATACGGTCTTGGTACCAGAATATGGACAACAAGGGACTATCTTACGTAAATTAAAAGATGGAAAATATGAAGTTCAAATCGGAATCCTCAAGATGGTCTTGCCAGGAGCTGAAATTGAGAAGCAAAGTGGGGTAATGGCAACTAAAGCTACCAAGACTAGTAAGCCAAAAAGTAGTGCTAAAAAAAGTCGTAGTGTCAGCACGAATCAAGCCATGAATCGTGCTAATGCCTCAGCGACACTTGATTTAAGAGGCGTTCGATATGATGCAGCGATGCACGAGTTAGATCGATTTATTGATAGTGCCTTATTGAATAATTTATCCAGTGTAGAAATTATTCACGGGAAAGGAACCGGTGCCATTCGTAAAGGTACACACGAATACCTGCGATCACATCGAGCTGTTAAAGAATTTAACTTTACGGGCCCAGATCAAGGTGCTACTTACGTTGAATTCAATTAAAAAAAGCTAGTAATTTGAAACAATTGGGTGAAAAATACGCAGTTTAAAATTGCTAGTTTTTTTATATCTTGACACAAGAAATTGGTTGAGATTACTATAATTGTTTATTTATGAAAATTAAAAGGAGCAGCTAATATGTCTAAAACATTAGAAAATAAAATTAGTTTAAATAATGGAAAACAAATGCCACAAATGGGATTAGGCGTTTACCAAATTCCAGAGGACCAAACTGCTGCAGTGGTGGAACAAGGAATTATTAATGGATACCGTTTAATTGATACAGCACAAATTTATCATAATGAAATTGGAACAGGAGTAGGAATTAAAGCTGGATTAGCTTCAGCTAATTTAAAACGAGAAGATTTATTTATTACATCTAAGATATGGAATCGTAATTTAAATTATGAGGAATCATTGGCTGCAGTGGAAGATAGCTTGACTAAATTACAATTAGATTATCTTGATTTATATTTAATTCATTGGCCTGGACAAGGGAGCTTTAAGCCAGCTTGGCAAGCGTTAGAAACAATGTATAAAGCTGGAAAAATTAAAGCGATTGGGGTTAGTAACTTTAATACTGAGCATTTAGCCACCCTTGATACTTTTAAAACAGTTGAACCTGTAATTAATCAAATTGAATTACATCCAGCTTTAACGCAGCTACCCTTACGCTCAATTCTAGCTGAACGTAATATTGTAACCGAAGCTTGGTCACCGTTGATGCAAGGAAAACTATTTACCGAGCCATTATTAGTACAATTAGCTGAAAAATATCATAAGAATCCGGCCCAAATTATTTTAAAGTGGGATCTTCAACAAGGATTAGTTGTTATTACAAAGTCGGTAAATCCTGATCGCTTAAAAGCGAATGCAGATTTAGATGATTTTGAATTAACAGCGGTTGAAGTGGATGCGATTAGTGCTTTGAATCAGAATGTTCGAGTTGGTCCAGATCCAGCTGAATTTGATTTTTAATAAAACATGACAAAATAAAAAGGCTGAGGATTACCTCAGCCTTTTTAAATTATTTTTAAGTAAAAAAAATAAGCAATTCTACTTTACGTAGAATTACCTATGGACGATAGCTCATCAGGGAGTCGAACCCTGGATGCCGGTGTGAAAAACCGGAGTCTTAACCGCTTGACCAATGAGCCATGATGACTTGTTGTCGCTTAACAACAAATAATATAATATCAAGAATATAAACATTATGCAAGCTTTTTTTAAAATTAATTTCTATTTTTTTCAAAATTAAAAGGGAATACATTAAAAAGCGGTGGTTATGATAAAATAAGACTTAGCAAATTAGCCATTTAAAGACCCTGTTTAGAGTTACAATTTAAAGGCTGGTATGTTGAAATCAATTTTATAGTATCGATCGAAGAAAAATTTCAAGAAGCTTTGAGGTAGGATAAAATGTTTGAGAATAAAAAGATTGTTTTAATTGTGACTGGTGGCATTGCGGCTTATAAGGCAGCAATATTTGCACGACTTTTAATGAAAGCTGGTGCAACAGTTCGGGTGGTGATGACAGCAAATGCCCTTGAATTCGTAACTGAAAAAACTTTTGCGGTTTTGACGAAACAACCGGTTTTAACGGACCTCTTTAATCCAGCGCAGAGTACCCAAGTTGGACATGTTGAAATTGCTGATTGGGCTGATTATATGATGGTCGTACCGGCGACAGCTAATATTATTAGTAAAATCGCTCAAGGAATTGGGGATGATGTTGCTAGTACTGTTTTATTAGCTCGACATACACCATTATTGGTTGCACCTGCGATGAATGCAAATATGTATAATAACCCAGCCGTTCAACGGAATTTGCAACAATTAAGACAAGACCAGGTCTTAATATTAGAACCGGCTTATGGTATGTTGGCAGAAGGATATGCTGGATTAGGACGGTTGCCCGAACCTGATGAGTTATTGGCTCAGGCTGAACTAAAGCTTCGACAAATACAAGGGACTTCATTGGAAGGGCAACATTATTTAGTCACCGCGGGTGGTACAAGAGAATATTTGGATCCAGTACGTTATATTGGTAATCGTTCTTCAGGTAAAATGGGTTATGCAATTGCACAAGCCTTAACGGAGGCAGGAGCCAAAGTAACCTTGATTTCAACAGTTAACTTAAAAGTACCAGTCGGGACTGAAGTTATCTCGGTGCAATCGGCATTAGAAATGCAAGCTGAAATAGATAAACTGTTTCCTCAAAGTGACGGATTAGTAATGGCGGCAGCAGTAGCTGATTTTCGAACAGCTGAAGTCGCGACACAAAAAATTAAGAAGAATCAGAATCAAGGACTTGATTTACAGCTAACCCAAAATCCTGATTTAGTAGCTACTTTTGGTGCTAAAAAACAGAATCAAAAAGTAATTGCTTTTGCAGCGGAAACAAATGATTTAATTGAGCATGCGCAGACTAAATTACAAAAAAAGCATGCAGATTTATTAGTTGCAAATGATGTTAGTCGAACAGATCGTGGTTTCGGGGTTGATCAAAATCAAGTGACCATTCTAGAACCAGGTCAACCAAATGAAACGTTACCATTGTTAAGTAAAATTGAAACAGCTCGCTTGATCGTGCAAAGGATCATAAAATTATCAGTAGGAGAAAATTAAATGCAAGTTGGAATTGATCAAATTAGTTTCTTTTCACCAAATTATTATATTGATATGGTTGATTTGGCCATGGCAAGAGAGCAAGACCCCAATAAATATTTAATTGGGATTGGTCAGACTCAACAAGCAGTAATACCACCAACACAAGATGCTGTAACAATGGCTGCTAATGCAGCTGAATCTATTTTAACAGACACAGATCGGGAGCAACTTGATTTAATTATTTTTGCTACCGAATCTGGAGTGGATAATTCAAAATCAGCTGCTGCTTATTTACAACGTCTATTAGGAATTCAATCATATGCTCGAACAATTGAAATTAAACAAGCTTGTTATGCTGGAACATATGGATTAATGCAAGCTCGTGATTATGTGGAATTAAATCCTAATAAAAAAGTCTTAGTAGTAGCAAGTGATATTGCTCGTTATGGGCTTGGAACTAGTGGTGAAGTGACGCAGGGTGGTGGTGCAGTAGCAATGTTAGTTACGGCTAACCCACGAATTATGACTTTAGAACGTGATAATCAATTTATGACTAAAGAAGTAATGGATTTTTGGCGGCCAGTTTATGCCACAGAAGCGCGAGTTGACGGTAAATTTTCAAACGATGTTTATCAATCATTCTTTGTGGAATTATGGGACCGTTACCGCCATATAACAGGTAAAGATATTAATGATTTTAAAGCCTTTGTCTTTCATTTGCCATACACTAAATTGGGCTTAAAAGGATTGCGTAAAATTTTGCCAGAAGCGGATGAAGCCAAGCAAAGTAGCCTCTTGGAACAATTTGAAGCGAGCCGTGTAGATAATAAGAATATTGGTAATTTGTACACTGGTTCATTGTATCTTAGTCTGCTTTCATTATTGAATCATAGTCATGACTTGATTGCTGGTGATCGAATCGGATTATTTTCATATGGATCAGGGGCTGAAGGAGAATTTTACTCTGGTATTATTCAAGAAAACTATCAAGAAGCTTTGGTTACGGATCAAATGGAAAATATTTTATCAAATCGAACTAAGCTATCAATTCTAGAATATGAAACAATGTTTAATAGCGCTTTAATGGGCGCAGATGATCGACAATTGGATGGGACTAAAGATCCTGCTAAATATATTTTAACGGGTCTAAGAGAAGAGCGACGCCAATACGAGCAGCATTGATATGAAAGCTGGATATAATTAAGGGTGGTTTACACCTTATAATTAGAGTAAAATAATTGAGTAATAGACGACCATGAACCGCACGTTGATTTAGGAAGAGGACATTTATAATGAAAAACATTTATTTGGCTGGGCCATTTTTTAGTGACGAACAAATCGCACGTTTAGAACGAGTAGAAGCTGCTTTGGAAAAGAATCCAACGGTAGCATCGTTTTATAGCCCTTTCCGGCATCAATTAGAAGATCTTGAATTTGGCTCAAAAGAATGGGCTGAAGCAGTTTTTGATGAAGATCGTCGTGAATTGCATAATTCTGAAGTAGTCGTTGGAATTGTTGATTATCAAGATGAACATGTCGACCCAGGAACAGCTTGGGAATTGGGTTATGCTGGTATGCAAGAAAAGCCAGTTATTGTATTCAAGGAAAAAGACGGTGGAATTAATATCATGATTTCTGTTCCTGGTCATGCGTTTGTTAAAGATGCAACAGACCTTGCTGAATATGATTTCGATGCTCTTCCAAAGGGTGACTGGGATGGACCAGTCTTCTAAAGACAATTAAGCAGGGGTAGTAGCGGGAATGTTGCGACGTGGATTGGATATAATCAAGAAATTTTTAATACGTTTCTGGCTCCCTTTGGGGATTACAATCGGAATGTTGGCAATTGCAATTACATTTACGATGGTACTATTAGCTCGACAACAAATTACGGTTCATATCAGTAACATAACTGTTCGCCAAGGACCAGACGTTTTAAAATCAGCTGAAGGAATTTTAAAAAAGGGTGAACACCTAAATATTTTGGACCGAGATAATGGTTGGTACAAAATTCAGCGTGAGGATGAGACCACAGGTTGGGTGGCAGGTTGGTTGTTGGAGCGTAAAGAACCTGTAAAGCATATGAACTTGTTGTCAGAGGCAACGATTGAATTGGACCCAGGTCATGGTGGCTCAGATAATGGAGCGTCAAGTATTGATAAAAAACATTTTGAAAAAAATTATACTTTATCTTTGGCGCAAAAGACTAAAAATGAGTTAGAAAAAAATTATGGAACACGAGTTTTTATGTCACGTGACGATGATCGTGTTGTTGGCTTATTGAAGATTCCAAAGGTGGGTGAATCACATCGAGCGAATGCTTTTGTCTCATTCCATTTTGATTCAACGG
>AEKF01000078.1_pt1 | contig 17022 bp, 17 predicted proteins | sample 342668 | NCBI WGS metagenome assembly AEKF01 (sample SAMN02954267, study PRJNA50815) | food metagenome | biome: terrestrial; feature: fermented food; material: kimchi; isolation source: Jonggazip commercial cabbage kimchi | place: South Korea | collected 2009-06 | reverse complement strand
AAATTAAAATAAAAACTAAACGACAACTAATTATATATTAGTGTTGTTTTTATTAGTCTATCGTCATTGAAGCGGGTTCTGGCGCAATAACATGTTGCCCTGTCTCTTGCCTAATCGTTTCAAATAAAATACCTTCCCGCAGACCAGCTTGTGAGAATATGACCTGCTGTCCGCCTAGAAAAAGCAGCAGTTCTACCAACGGCAATAAGCCACCAACAATAATGTCACCACGATCCTTGGCTAATCCAGCCATTTTCTGTCGTTCAACTAGATTTTTACTTAATATCTTTTGATATATATTTGTTGCATCTTGCTTACTCAGATGGTATCCATGAATTGGCATATCAGTGATTTTTCGCTGACGTCGAGAAATTTTAGCTAAAGTACGATTGCTACCACCCAATGCCACCAACGGCAAATGCATGGCATCACTGAGCCAAGAAACATCTCCAAACATTTGCCTTAAGGATACAGTTGCTTGAAACAAAGAATCCGCATTAATAACATCCTTCTCAAGGAACATTTCGCTAATCGTCACTGCGCCAATAGGCAGACTTATTTCGTGAACTGATTCTTTGTTTCGAACTAAAATCAATTCTGCAGAGGCACCACCAGTATCCAAAATTAAGGCGTCGTTTATGTTTAGTGTATTAACAATACCAACGTAATCATAGTGTGCCTCTTCTTCACCCGTTAGTACTTGCAGCGTGAAACCCATTGTTTCTTCAAATTCCGTCAAAAATGCCGTTTGGTTTGTTGCTTGTCGGACAGCTGCAGTGGCCACTGCTCTTATTTTCGCTTTTGGGTACTTGTCCAGCGTTTCCTTGAAATTCTTCAAGGCGTTCATCGTACGTTTAATAGCCTCAGGTTGTAAAACTTTATTTTCACCCATTCCTTCAGAGAGGCGTACCATCTCTTGTAATCTATTCAATACTTCATAATGACCATCTTGATGATATCTACTAATTGTCATCCGTACTGAGTTCGATCCTAAATCTATTACTGCTATAACAGTCATGATTCACCTCCTATAAACGGGTTGTTGATTGGCTCAAATTCTTTTTGCGTATTTTCTCGGTCCTGTTGTTGCTTTAACTCAATTTGTTTGACCATAGATTCAGCTATAAACATTTCTTGTGCGTTAACAGAGGATAAGCCTCTACGATCAATTTTATCAAACGATCCATCTGGTTGTAAGACACGTGTTTTAACATTATCTGCCCACATGATTTCAAAAATATTAATCACCTGTTGAGACAAACCAGCATTGCGAATTGGGAATAACAATTCAACACGTCGATCTAAGTTTCTTGTCATTAAATCTGCAGAAGATAAATAGACTTGTGGACTATCATCATTATGAAAGATGAACACCCGACTATGTTCCAAAAAACGGCCAACAATTGAATGCACAGCTATCGTTTCACTGACTTTTGAAATACCAACCTTGAGCATTGTAATTCCTCGAACTATCAATTCTACTGGTACACCAGCTTCACTTGCTTCGTACAAATGACGAATCATTCGTTCATCAGATAACGAATTGAATTTCATCTTAATACCGGATGGTTTTCCTGCTTTAGCATTCTTAATTTCGACGTTTATTTTTTCATAAATAAACTCACGAATGCCATTAGGTGACATATGCAGTTGATGAAAAAAACTCGGATCAGAGTAACCCGTTAGAATATTAAAAATCGAAGCCACATCTGCACCTAATTCGCTATCCACTGTTAGCAATCCAAGATCCGTATAAAAATTCGCTGTAACATCATTATAGTTTCCAGTAGCGAGATGGACATATCGACGAATAGTATCACTTTCCCGTCGCACTACCATGGCCATTTTAGCATGCACTTTTAGTCCACGAAGTCCATAGACCACATGGACGCCCTTTTGCTCTAATTCACGCGCCCAATGGACATTATTTTCCTCATCAAAGCGTGCCTTGATTTCAAGCAATACCGTTACCTGCTTGCCACGTTGAGCAGCATCAGAGAGTGCCTTAATAATTGGTGAATTGCCGGATACACGGTATAGAGTCATTTTAATGGCTAGCACATCATCATCTATAGCAGCTGTTTGAATAAACTGAACTACTGGATTAAATGAATCATAGGGGTGATGCAACAGATAATCGCGTTTTCGTATACTTTCAAATATTTTATCAGCGGTCAAGTCGGGATTTTCGTACCCATGAAATGATGTATATTCTAGTGTAGGTGCATCAATTACTTTCAACCATGAACTGATGAATGTTAAATCAATCGGACCACTCACTTCATAAATTCGATCATCAGGGACCTGTAAGGCTTTGATGAGTTGGGTCATCAACATTTTACCCGTGTTCGCACTTACAATCACACGGATAACTCGTCCACGCTCCCGTTCTTGCAATTTACTTTGTACTTCTTGCAAAATATTGGGCGTATCTTCATCATCAGCAACATCTAATTCCATATCACGTAAAATATGAAAAACATTTGATTCTTTAATGGTATAACCTGGAAAAAGCGCATCTAAAAATAGTTGCACAACATCTTCTACTAAAATCACTTGATTTTCTTCTGGTAGTGCGATTACTCGTCCAGAGGTTTCTGGAACCTGTAATACTGCAATATATTTTTCAGATTGTTCGTCGTTTTTTTTCAGACGGACACCAATATTTAACGTATCATTTGCCAAAAAAGGAAATGGTCGTGTACTATCAATCGCCATCGGCGTTAAGACTGGACGTAACTCCTTCTCAAAAAATTTCTTCAAAAAGTTAACTTGTGCATTCGTCAAATCATTTTTATGGACCAATGAAAAACCTAACTTTTTCATGGTCGGAATAATACTACGATTTAATACTTGGTACTGGTTTTTAATTTGTTCTCCTGCAGCGGCAGAAATTTTAATTAGCTGTTGTTTGGGCGATAAACCAGATGCATCCACCTTATCGTGACCTACAAACATTTGTTGTTGTAAGCTTGCCACACGAACCATGAACCATTCATCCATGTTTTTTTGTGTAATCGCCAAAAAATTAGCGCGCTCTAGGATAGGATTTTGTGTATCGCGCCCTTCTTCAAGCACACGTTTATTAAAAGCTAACCAACTCATTTCACGATTAACATAATATTTGTGTTGTTTCAGATCTGTCATAGTGCTTTTCAGCTCCTTTTCCCCTGACGTTTCAATACAATGGGCAATCCAAACACAGCCTCAAAAAAATGTGCTTTTTGTGCAAATATATACATTTCCAATTGCAAATCCGCGGCAGATTGTCCGATTACTGTGATTTTTTCTGTACCGATAGACACAGTTAATTTACTAATTTTTTGTAATCGGCTATCATCAAGTGCATCCGCCAAGCGTAATAATGCGGCCATTTTAGCAATGCGCATACGTTGCCTTGGAGAAAACTCTTGCGTTGATCGCAGTGCATTATCAGGAGTTTCAGCGCTATGATACCGTGCAATTGACGCAATCATTCGTTGCTCAGAGGTTGATAATCCATGAAAATCAATTCCTTCTAGAATTTCTTCAGAATATTGATAATGCTTCTGAGAATTAATAAAACTACCAACGTCGTGCGTCAAAGCAGCGACACCTAATAAGAGACGGTCACGCGCACTCAATCGATGAATTCTTTTTAAACGATCAAATAGTCGCCAAGCATATCTCAGAACCAACTCTCGATGCTTCTCTTCAACCATATATCTATCTGCAATACCACGTGCGGCAGTAATGATATCATTTTGTGCATTGTTGTCTTTAACGACCAGCCCATCTAAGACTGTCAAGCTACTCATATGTAAATTACTAGCACCAACAGCTGACATCACTTCGACAACCAACACAGCTTCCATGAAGACCATCCAAATATCATTCAAATCAATGCTATATTGCTCAGCAATAGCTTGTTTGTTCCTCTGATTAAAACTACGAATTAATGATTGCAGCTCTGATTTATGAATTGTAGTTTTGGGCTTTTTATTTAAAAACAGCTGATTTAATACATCGGCACCAAGCAAAATAATTGTATCAGTTGCTTGAAAAGGCGGTAACATATGCCAAAAATCTGCTAATTTACTATCAATAAATCCTGGTATTAAATCTGGTATTTCAGTAATTTCTGCAGCCATATCTCTGATGGACTGTGTTAATCGCACTGGTCCAATGGCTGAATGCTGCGAGAATTTAAACTGATTATTTTCAAAATAGGATAAGTCTATTCTTGTAGAGCTAACACCTAGTACAAATGCGTACCGTTCATTTAAAATTTTTTCATCATGAACGCGCAAGGCCAACTGCCGATAATAATTTTCTTGATTGGCATTTAGCCAAAGTAATTCAAGGCCCGTTACATTTTCTACTTGATCGACAAAATAAATAGCATTCAGCATCTTGGACAAGTTTTCACTACCGTACAAACGCACATCTTCTACACCATAATCACGAAGAAGTTGTTGGAATCGTTGTAGCTGTGATAATGCACGCTGCATCACTTCAGCAGAAAAACTAGCTAATGGTAAATTTTTTTCGCTATATTCGCGCTTAACATGCTCAATTTGACGCCCACGACTGTCAACAATTTGCAATGCAGCAGCATCAGTGTTTAAAAGAATAACACCCTGTAATTTTGCCATAGATTGAGCCCTCTAAGGGTAGTTTATCACATTTAATATTAGGATTGTATTAGAAAAAATATGACTACATTATTACTTATAATCTTGCATTGTCTGGATTAAAACTACAACACTGTTCATGATCATTGATGATGCCTATTGCTTGCAGGTAAGAATACACAATTACCGGTCCGATAAATTTAAACCCTTGTTTCTTCATGTCCTTCGTTATCTGTTGCGATAATTCATTTTGACTGGGAATTTCATCCCCACTGGTAATATGGTGATTGATAATCTGACCATCAGTGAACGACCACATATAGTCAAAAAAACTCCCCCTCTGCTGACGAATCTGTCTAATGACTCGTGCATTGTGAATAGTTGATGTAATTTTTAGTTTATTGCTAATAATATTAGGATTGTTTTTTAATCGGTCAATGTCCTCGTTTGTCATTTTAGACACTAAATCAATATCAAAGGAGAGGAACGCAGTGTTCATCCCTGAACGTCTTTTTAACGAGGTCTCCCAGCTTAACCCAGCTTGAAACACTTCTAAAGTCAACAGTTCAAATAACTTTTCGTCACTATATTGGTTAGGTTGTCCCCACTCTGCATCATGATAAGTTGTCATAATATTGGAATCTGGATAATTATCTACCCAGGAGCAACGTTTCAAATCATCCATTGTGCTTGCTCCTTTTTCACTTATATTTGCAAGACAAAATAGTTTTTAATCATTTCATATAAAAAAAACGACCAAACGGCCGATTTAGTTTTTTTTACTTGTTTTCAATAACTTCGCGGGCAGCAGCTGACAAGTTATAGAATGAATGGATACCCTTATACTTAGCAGTTGTGTCCAACAATTCTTCGATACGGATCAATTGGTTGTACTTAGCGATACGGTCAGTACGTGACAATGAGCCTGTCTTGATTTGGCCAGCGTTTGTAGCAACAACCAAGTCAGAAATTGTTGTGTCTTCTGTTTCACCTGAACGGTGAGAAACGATAGCCGTGTAACCAGCTTCCTTAGCCATTTCAATAGCTTCGAAAGTTTCTGTCAAAGTACCAATTTGGTTAACTTTGATCAAGATTGAGTTAGCAGCACCCATGTTGATACCCTTTTCAAGGTATTGTGTGTTAGTAACGAAGAAGTCATCACCAACTAATTGAACCTTCTTGCCCAATTCGGCGGTAATTGCAGCCCAGTCTTCCCATTCGTTTTCGTCGATAGGATCTTCAATTGAAATGATTGGGTAACGATCTGCCAAATCTTCAAGATACTTGATAAATTCAGGTGTTGTGAATTCTTCTCCAGTTGACCAACGCAACTTGTATGTCTTTGTTTCTGCATCATATAATTCTGATGAAGCAACATCAACAGCGATTGCGATATCCTTACCAGGCTTATAACCAGCGGCTTCAATCGCACGGATCAAATATTTCAAAGGTTCTTCGTTATCAGCGAAGTCAGGAGCAAATCCACCTTCATCACCAACTGAAGTTGCCTTACCATCAGCTTCTAATAACTTCTTCAAAGCGTGGAAAGTTTCTGAACCATAACGAATTGCTTCCTTAACTGTTGGTGCACCAACAGGCATAATCATGAATTCTTGGAAGTCAACCTTGTTTGCTGAGTGAGCGCCACCATTGATAACGTTCATCATAGGTGTTGGCAATACGTATGAATTTGCACCACCCAAGTATGAGAACAAAGGTACACCTAATTCGTCAGCAGCAGCACGGGCAGCAGCGATTGAAACAGCCAAAATAGCGTTTGCACCCAAGTTACCCTTGTTTTCTGTACCGTCGAGTTCGATCATAGCTTGATCGATTGCACGTTGGTCAGTTACGTCGAACTTACCAACCAAAGCCTTAGCGATAGCATCGTTAACATTGGCAACAGCCTTTGTTGTTCCCTTACCACCAAAACGTGACTTGTCTCCATCACGCAATTCAACAGCTTCGTGTTCACCTGTTGATGCACCTGAAGGGACCATTCCACGACCAAAGCCACCCAATTCTGTGATAACTTCAGCTTCAAGTGTAGGGTTTCCACGTGAGTCAAGGACTTCGCGTGCGATAATATCAGTGATTAAAGACATGTTTTAATTCTCCTTTGGTTTTCGGTTATATACCATGTATATTATATCACAGGGTAAGAGTCATAGCCAAAAATTTCCTCAATACATAAAGCAAAGTAATGTGCAACAACTATTGAGTTCACCCTTTTAGGGCACTGCTTTTTAAGTATTCTCAATATTAAATTCTGGGACTTCTGGATCTTGCGCAATGGCAACAAGTTGTAGAAACTTTTCTGGATCAAGAGCGGATGTGCCAACCAACACACCATCTATATCTTTTTGCAACATTATTTCGCGAGCGTTGTCTGGTGTCACCGATCCGCCATATAAAACGCGAACTTGTTCAGCAATAACAGGTGAATATAACTTGGCCAGCGTCTGACGTATCAGATGAGCTGCTTTTTGCGCTTGGACCGCACTTGCGGCCTCACCTGATCCAATTGCCCATGTGGGCTCATACGCAAGTGTAACGTTGCGGATTTGGTCAACAGAGACGCCTGCCAACGCGGCAGCCACTTGAGCCACTGAGGGTTCCGCGTCCATAAACTGGGCATAGGTACTCATATCCTCATCGACATCGATAATTGGGCGTAAGCCATTTCTAAGTGCAGCAGTGACTTTCAAATTAACTGTTGAATCAGTCTCATTAAAAAACTTTCGACGTTCAAAATGCCCAATTAAAACATATTTGGCGCCAATATCTTTCAATGCTTTTGGTGATGTTTCGCCTGTGTAAGCTCCACTGTCTTCCCAATGAACATTTTCTGCGACAATATGTATGGGTGACTGTGCTGTAGCTCGAACCATGTCTGACAAGAATAAATCTTGTGCCGCAATACCTGTTTCCACAACATTTTCAGCAGGCACCTTACCGTTCACCTTGTCCAAAAATTCTGCAACATCAGCGTGCAACTTATTAATTTTCCAATTTGCAACTACAAAAGGTATACGTGAAGCATTATGTTGACTCATTTTTCGTCTCCTCTAAGCATCATAAAAATAAAGACCGCCTCAATTAATAATAACCAAATCATATAACGAGAAGGTTCACCCAGCAAGGATAGCAACATGTAGCTAATAAACAAAACGGCCAGTCCGCCACCTGTTTTAGTTAACTTTTGCTGGTACTTACTACGTGAAAGGCGTTCGGTCAAATGTTGGTTTTCCGATTTCAGTTCTGAAACATCTAATTTCAAAGCTTCAATCTGATCTAATAAATCATCATTTTCATTTTGTAAAGCTTCATTATGGGCCTGTATTTCTGGTGTGATTACTTCTGTTTTTTTTCGATTAAAAAATCTCATGTGTTTTCTCCATTACTTCTATTCTATCAAAATTACACGCTCGCTGTCATTGAATATCTATTGACGAGATTAGATTTAATGGGTATAATTATATAGTTGTCAATTCATATTTGCAGCTGTGGCGGAATTGGCAGACGCGCAGGATTAAGGATCCTGTGCCCGTTTAGGGCGTGCGGGTTCGACTCCCGCTAGCTGCACTATAACAAAAGCTATACTTAATTGTATAGCTTTTTCTTTGTGTTTAAAATTTATTTTATACAAAAAAAGGAATCCCGAAGGATTCCTTTAATAGTTGCCCCTGCTGGATTCGAACCAGCGCATGTCGGTACCAAAAACCGATGCCTTACCACTTGGCGAAGGGGCAATAGCTAATTTATTTTGCCGTTAGCTTTTATCGGCAATGGGAGCGGTAGGATTCGAACCTACGAACCCGAAGGAACGGAGTTACAGTCCGTCGCGTTTAGCCAGACTTCGCTACACTCCCATATCTCAAACAACTATAATAGTATACCAAATACTGAGAGACATGGCAAGCATTTTTGTGATAATTACATGTTGTGATTACATTTAAAAGTGAAGTAGATTGCTCATCAATATTGCGAGGCCTCCAATGAAAATTAATAACAATGTTCAACCCGTTAGAAAATCGCTTCATTTGACGCAAGAATCTCTAGCAAAATAAATTGGTGTTTCAAGGCGAACTATTGTTTCTATAGAAAAGGAAACTATACACCTTCTTTGATATTGGCCTTCCAGTTAGCACAAGCACTGAAAACACCACTGACTGATCTATTCACTATTAATGAGGAAAATCAAACATGAAAAAAATTATTTTTGAGCAAACAGGCAATATTATTACTACCCCGCTGATAGCATTTGAAATGATACAATCCATATTATTATCCCCAAAAACCACTAATAACTCAGCTAGCATTACATTTGGTGATGGATGGTTCATCTTAATTATTTGGAGCATATTTTTCCTATTACTAAAATACTGTTATCAAAAATATCTTAAAGATGGTTATCAAGTTACAACAGGAGAACTAAGCACTGCAGATGAGCGAGAACAAGAAATAAGTCACTTTGCACTCAAAAAAACATATCAGGTAGTGATGTTCTTCCTAATTGTTACAATTGTAACAGCGTTCTTTTTTAGCTTGTTAATAGGTACAAACATCACAACTCTCAGTATTTTCATTATTACCATGTTATCAGCTATGCTTATTGTTTCATTTTCAACCTATTTGATTACATGGATTGTTTATGAACTTACTTCTTTGGACTAATATCATGTATGCATTTCTAGCGACAAACCAAATATAAAAACACACACAATTATATGAATTGTGTGTGTTTTATAGATTAATATTATGATGATACTGACATGGTCAGTATTACATGTATTAACGCTTTGAGAATTGTGATGCTTTACGGGCTTTCTTCAAACCTGGCTTCTTACGTTCCTTCATACGTGAGTCACGAGTCAACAAACCTGCTGCCTTCAATGCTGCACGGAAATCAGGATCTACTGTCAACAAAGCACGGGCGATACCGTGACGTGTTGCACCAGCTTGACCAGAATAACCACCACCAATAACGTTAACTAATACGTCATAGTTACCTAATGTTTCAGTAACGTTAAATGGTTGCAAAACAACTTCACGCAAGTTAGCAAAAGGAATATATTCTTCGATTGACTTGCCGTTCATTGTGATTTGGCCATTACCTGGAACCAAACGTACACGAGCAACTGAGTTCTTACGACGACCTGTGCCGGCATATTGTACTGCTGTAGTCATAATTGAGATTCTCCTTTCTTAAACTAACTTGTTGATGTCAAGTGCTTCGGGCTTTTGTGCAGCGTGATCATGTTCTGATCCTGCATACACGTGCAAGTTCAAGCCTTGCTTACGTCCCAAAGTGTTCTTTGGCAACATACCGTGGATTGATAATTCAAGCAACTTTTCAGGGTTGAATTCACGATAGTTTCCAGCTGTGCGAGCCTTCAAACCACCTGGGTGGTTTGAGTGGTGGTAATAAACCTTATCAGTGGCCTTCTTACCAGTCAACTTAACTTCGCTTGCATTGATGATGATGACATTGTCACCCATGTCAACGTTTGGTGTGAACGTTGGCTTGTTCTTACCACGCAAAATTGAAGCTACTACTGTTGACAAACGTCCCAAAACGACGTCTTTTGCATCAATAATATACCACTTCTTTTCGATTTCACCTGGTTTTGCTAAAAATGTTGTACGCATGTTTGCGCTCCTTTGATTAGTTGTTTACTGACTCAGCCGTTCCTTGCCAAGCATTTACAATAAGTTTCCGGGGCTTATCGTGAGGTAAACAATACCGTCTTCTATCTTAACCAAAAAAGCGTCTCATGTCAATTATTTTACTCAAAATTAACATCTTTTTTATACCCATATGACGCAAGACTAGCAGAATGAATGTGGAGTTCCAGTACAATCTCATTTTCGATATCTGGGTGCCCCTGCATATAAGATTTGTTGTCAATAAATAATGGTTTAACATCTGCCCATGTTTTATCAGAACGTCTCATAGTTGCATTATTTGATTCAATACGTGCGCCATTTTCATTAAATGGCGTAATGATAGCTACCTTGTCATTATTATCGATATCATGAACTTTATATGATGTCGGATCAACGTTAAAGTACCACAGATTTTCACGTTCTGGACTGACCGCAAATCCCATGATTCGAATACTTGGTTGATTATCTCTAGTTGTTGCCACGAAAACAAGCCCTCGTGAAGCCTGAATATACTCTTCAAAAAACGTCATAATTACTCCCCCTTAAAGTAGTACTGGTTTCATTATAACAAATATTGTTCAATTGTAATCAATATCGTCCAAGTATAGGCCACTTGCTGGTGCAGTATACCTAGCTTGTTCCCGATCCTTAACTTCTATCAGTCGAACAATATCATGTACTGGTCGTTTTCCGGTACCAATTTCTAATAGTACACCAACCATGATACGGATTTGATTGTATAAGAAAGCATTCCCTTCAAAGGTGAATACTATCTCATGTTCTTCTGGTTTCTCATCAACGTCAGCCCGAGTAATCAAACGAATAGTTGTAGCCGTTTCATTTCCTGAGGCAGCAAAGCTAGCAAAATCATGCTCACCTAAGAGGTCAGGTAAAGCAGCTTTAATTCTGTTTATATCCAGTTTCCAATGGAAATGTCCCGTGTATTTGCGTTTAAAAGGATCCTTGTAGTCAGTCGTAGATACACGATAAATATACCGCTTAGAATGTGTATTAAATCGTGCATGAAAGTCATCAGAAACATGTTCTACATGATTTACAACCACATCAAATGGCAACAACGTATTCATCCCCTTGCGCACGCCTTCTGGATCAATATTGAATGGCAAATCAAAATGAACTACTTGACCAAAAGCATGAACACCCGTATCAGTGCGCGATGCACCTACTACTTTAATCTGCGGTGATGGGTTCTTTGCCATTTTATTGATGACTTTATTAAGCTCCCCTTGGACTGTACGTACAGACTCAACACCGTTTTTTGTTTGCAATTGAAACCCAAAAAATTCAGCACCATCGTAAGCTATAACTGCTTTATATCGTGGCATAAATTTCTCCTCTTATTGCCTCATTTTATAAAAAATTTAATACCAATAAATATAATCGTAAACCCGATTAATCCTATAAACGCGCTGCGATCATTGCTGCCATAAGATAGTACACGATACTTTGTTCGTTGTGTGGCGTCTTGAAATCCACGAACCTCCATCGCATTGGCTAAATCTAGTGCTCGTTGTAATGCACCCACGAACAGCGGAATAAGTAATGGCACAATAGCTTTGGCTCTTTTAATTGGTCCCCCTGTTGAAAAGCTCATACCACGTGATTTTTGTGCATCCATGATTTTTTGCGTTTCATCCATTAACAGTGGTACAAAACGCAGCGCGATTGATAGCATCAATGAAAGTTCAGCTACTGGTACGTGAATCTTTTTCAAAGGCTTCAATAAAGATTCTAACGCGTTTGCAATACTTGTCGGTGGCGTTGTTAACGTCAAAATTGTTGACATCAAAATGATTAAAACAAAACGAATCATAACATAAATAGCATTAATAATGCCCGGAATCGTCACTTTTAGTGGTCCAGCATGTAATAATACTGGTGTTCCCGGCGTAAAAAAAAGCTGCAAGACCACTGTAAATAGAATTAGCCAAAAAATTGGTTTTAATCCATCCCAATAAAGTCTAAATGGCTGCTTTGTTAAGCGTATTGCTAAAACAACGAAAGCCGCTGACCATGCATAGGTCGCCCACGATGTTGACCACAACATCACAAAAATAAAAATAAAGGTTCCAATCATTTTAGTTCTTGGATCTAAACGGTGAATCCAAGAATCTCCTGGCACAAAACGGCCAATCATAATATTATTCATGCCGTTTTTCCTCATTTAACATAGTCGCTAATTCCGTCAATAATAATGGACGATGCCGCAATATATGTCCCTTTTGACGCAACTGCTCCGCAAACTGTCCTGCCTTAGGCAAATCCAAAGCAACCGTTTTAAACCAAACCAGATCTTTATTGAATATTTCAACTGGCGTTCCTTCTGCTACAACACCACCATCATGCATCACAATTACATGGTCAGCTACAGCAATTACATGATCCATTTGATGAGAAATGAAAACTACCAGTTTACCTGCTTCTTTCAGTCCTCTCACAATTGCAAGCAATTCTTTTTGCCCTTTTGGATCTAAGCCTGCAGCTGGCTCATCTAAAACAATAATATCTGGATTACTTGCCAACGTCCCTGCCATAGCAACACGACGCATCTGTCCACCCGAAAGTTCAAAAGGTGATTTATCCCATAATTCCTCAGAGACATTCACCTGTTTCAGGGCAGTTTTTGCCGCAAACTCAGCATCTGCTTTAGCATAACCAAAATTTATTGGGGCATACATGACGTCTTCTAAGACTGTATTTGCGAACAACTGATTTTCTGGAAATTGAAAAACCATACCCACTCTGGCCCGCAAAGAGGTTAAGTTTTTTTCCTTCAAGTCACTCGTCAAAACAAAATCATCAATAACTACTCGTCCTGTTGTAGGTTTCAATAAGCCATTTAAATGTTGTATGAAAGTTGACTTGCCCGAACCAGTCTGACCAATAATTGCCGTTACTTGTCCATCCGGTATCGTTACATTAATATCATGCAGAATTGGCTGCGCTAAAGTTGTACCAGCACCATAACTAAAATTCACTTGTTCAAAGTTGATAGCCACTGTATCAGTTCTCTTTCGTCCATATATTTATTAGGTTTCTCGTTTAAATGAAATGCTAACTCATTAGCAAAAGGTAGCTCTAATCCATTTTCATGTAGCGCTTTTCGTTGTGAAAAAACTTCAGCTGGTGTACCATCTAGGATTTTTTGCCCGTCATTAATAACCACTACTCGGTCAGCGAGTGTCGCTTCATCCATATCGTGCGTAATAGTCACTAATGTTAACTCTTTCCCAAACTGCTTTTTTAATTTCTGTAATGTCTCCATGACCGTAGCGCGGCCATCAGGATCTAACATTGCAGTCGCTTCATCTAAAATAATAATCTTGGGTTGTAGTGCTAACACACTTGCTAAGGCAACGCGTTGCTTTTGTCCACCTGACAATGTATGTGGCTCCCGATTTTTAAACTCTTGCATGCCAACAATAGTCAGTGCATTATCTATTTTTTGAGGCATTTCCGAGCTCTCAACCTGGATATTTTCTAGACCAAAAGCAACATCGTCAGCAACAGTTGCACCAACAAATTGGTTATCTGGATTTTGAAAAACCATGCCAATTTTTGATCGGACATGGTGCACAGTTTCGACAGTCAGACGTTCATCAAAAACATCAATATCACCTTGTTCTGCCACTAAAAGCCCTAAAATCAGTTTTGCCAAAGTTGATTTACCAGAGCCATTGTGTCCCACCAAAGCAACCCATTGTCCAGCATCAATATCTAAATTAAAATCGCTGAATAAGGAGCGTTCGTCATAACTATACTTTAAATTGTCTATCTTTATCGCTTTAACCATTACTACTTATTTTAGCATATTTTTCTCTAAAAAATGGGTGGAACCATTTCACAATACAAATTCCATATTTTCACAAAGAACTACTCTCATAAACCTAGTAAATTAGCATAAACTAGTCTATACTAGAAGAGGTAAAACGCTAATAAACAATAAATTTCACAAAGGAAGCATCCCATGAACGAGAAAAATATCGTCATTGTCGGCGCCGGTTTTGGTGGCGTCTTCGCAGCAAAAACATTGTCTAAAAAGCTAAGAAGTCATAAAGAGTATAATATCATCTTAGTTGATAAGCATTCATACTTTACATACATGACAGAGTTACATGAAGTTGCTTCTCAACGTGTTAAACCAAAACATGTGCAAGAAGATTTAGAACATCTCTTCTACCAAGATAAGAATGTTAAATTATTAACGACTGAAGTAACAAATATCAATAAAGATAAAAAGACAATCTCAACAACCCAGGGTGATATTCCATACGAAAAACTTGTTTTAGCAGTTGGTGGTCAGTCAAACGATTTTGGTACGCCAGGCGTTAAAGAACATGGATTTGAATTGTGGTCAATGGAAGAATCACTGAAAATTCGAAATCACGTTGAAAACATTATTGGTCAAGGAGCCGCTGAGCTTGATCCCGACAAGCGTGAACAAATGTTAACTATTGCCGTTGTAGGATCTGGTTTCACGGGCGCCGAACTAATGGGCGAATTTATCGAACAACGTAAAGTATTGGCTCAAACTTACAAATTAGATGAAAGCGAAATTAAGCTTGTCCTACTTGAGGCATCTCCTTCTATCCTAAACATGTTAAAAGACCGCAAATTAGCTGACAAGGCTTTCAAATATATGGAGGACAATGGTGTTGATATACGATTGAACTCAAGAGTCACTGGGGTCGATGAGAATGGTGTATTCTTCCAAGACGGATCGACATTACCAACAAAATCATTAATATGGACTGCTGGTGTCAAAGCCAAATCATTCATATCAAACTGGGGATTCAAATATGGCCGTGGTGGTCGTATTGAGGCTGATGATTATATGCGCGCCACTAAAGAAGATGGCACTCCAGAAAAGGACATTTATGTGGCTGGAGATACACTTTCTTACGTTGATGAAAAAACCGGGCCAATCCCACAAACCGTTGAAGGTGCTGAAAGTGCTGCTCGTGCAGCGTCTGCTAATATCCTTGCTGATTTTGGCCTAGGCAAAGCCAAAACATTTTCTGAAGCTGTAAAGTATCACGGTTTCGCGGTTTCAATTGGATCCCATTACACTGTCGCTAGCTTAATGGGCCTTAACTTTTCAGGATTTATCGCCAGCATTGCAAAGCACGGTATCAACCTCTTCTTCTACTCTCAAATCCGTTCAGCCTATTCCATCTTCCATTATATGTTGGATGAATTCTTCCGTACAGAAGACGGCCGTAACCCGTTCAAGGGAAGCATATCACGTCTTGGCAATGTCCTATGGTCAACACCACTACGTTTGTTTTTAGGTATATTCTGGATTTTAGTTGCACTAGGAAATGCCGGTGATTTAAACAATTTCTTCTGGCAAAGTGGTCTTGCTAGCTTTATTGAAATTGTTACTGGCGCAGGTATCTTACTTGGTCTATTTACGTGGCCTTTGGGCTTATTATCAATCCTCCTTACGATTGTTTCCGGAGCAACACATTCGTTTGAACTCACGCACTGGTTTGTCATGTTGAGTAGTTTGGCAATTATGAACGGTTCTGGTCGTGGATTTGGTTTAGATTTTTATGTCGTACCGCTACTCCAAAAGATTTTTGGTGGTCTCTGGTATGGTAAAGCAAAATCAACATATAATGAATTAGAAAAATAAGTTATAATAATAAAGTGTGAGGATCATTACTCTCGCACTTTGTACATAATCAATGAAAAGAGACTCCCATGGCAATGCCGTCGTTACCAAAAATTTGGGACACTTTCCCAGAATTAAACCCACCGCTTCAAAATGTATTAATAGAAATGTCTGAAAGTTGGCGTATTGGTTTTTCAGAAATTGATAATGCTATTCGTTCACAAGCTAGTGCTGGAAAATTAGTTCGTCCTGCACTGACATTACTTTTTTCCGAATTAACTGATGCGCCGTACAATCAGAAAGCTATCGTGTTAGGAGCAAGTATTGAGCTTTTGCACCTTGCTACACTAATACACGATGATATCATTGACGAATCCAAACTGAGACGCGGACAAGATAGTATTCAAGCACATTTTGGTAAGGATACAGCTGTTTATGCCGGCGATTACTTGCTTACTGGAATGTTATCACTATTAAATGATGCTGATAATATTCAAGCAAATAAGCTAGCATTAGAAGCTTTAAGAAATATCTTGTTTGGTGAATTAACACAAAAACACAATCGATATTTAACTGACACTTCTTTTGATAACTATCTCACCCAAATCACCGGTAAGACAGCTGCTTTATTTAAACTCAGTGTCCTATTTGGAGCCACAAGCTCAGATGGTGTAAGTTCTCAATTACTTGATGTTGTAGGTAAACTAGGTGAGAATCTTGGCATTGCTTTTCAGTTATTAGATGACTATCTTGATTTTGAGTCAATTACTGAACAGCTTTCACTCGGTAAACCTGCTGGTCAAGATATTCGAAATGGCATATACACAGCACCTATCTTATTTGCTTTAGAAAATCCAGATATCAATGCAGAATTGAAGGAACTACTGGCTTTGAGAGATGGAATTACCGATGATCAACTCGTACACATTCACAATGTTGTTCTTGAAAGTGATGCCATGTCGCGTCTAAATTCTCTTTTAGCTGAATATAGTCAGGAACTTGATGATCTCCTGAATAAATTGCCAAATAATGCATTACGACAAAAATTAAGCCATCTTGCCACATTATTATTAAATCGTAAAAATTAGCAAAAAAAAACTA
>AEKF01000077.1_pt1 | contig 17115 bp, 31 predicted proteins | sample 342668 | NCBI WGS metagenome assembly AEKF01 (sample SAMN02954267, study PRJNA50815) | food metagenome | biome: terrestrial; feature: fermented food; material: kimchi; isolation source: Jonggazip commercial cabbage kimchi | place: South Korea | collected 2009-06 | reverse complement strand
TTAAATTATTATTGTTTTATATAATTATTTAGGAATTTTTCGACCTTTTGTTCATACTTTTTAGTTAATGTAGCATATGATTTAACATGCTCAGCATTAGGAACCACTAATAATTGTTTTGGCCCTTTTTGAGCACGATAATTATCATATACAAATTTTGTTGGTACAAACGAATCTTCCGCACCATGAATAAACATCATTGGTCGATTATTTTTCGCAAGATATTGACTAACCTCTCCTTGCTTATATGAATACCCAGCAAAAATTTTAGAATACAATGATACCACTTTTACCAAAGGTTTCGCCAACCATTTAGGCAAATGATACATGGAATTGGCTTGGAACAATAATTCTTCACTAATTGAATTGTACCCAGCATCTTCGACATAGGCCTTCACTTGTTTAGGTGGATTCATCCCTGATAGCATCATAGTAGTTGCACCACCAAGTGAAGCCCCCATCACAACAATTTGTGAATCATTACCATTTTCTTGAACAATTTTTTGTGCCCATTCTTTAGCATCTTGGGCTTCTAAGAAACCATATCCAATATATTTACCACCTGACTTACCCGCAGCCCGATTATCAATCAATAATACATTGTATCCATTCTTATGAAACATCGCAGCATAGGGCATCATCGCTTGATGATCCACGCCAAAACCATGAATGACTAATGCTGTCTTTGTCGTCGGTTGGTCGGCCTTAACATAGTATCCTTGTAAATTAGTTCCATCATGAGCCTTAAGATTCCACAGAGCTTTATCATAGCTTTTCCAATCTTCTTGTTGTTGATATAAAGGTGCTCCAGCTTTGATGGACTTACCTTTGATAAAGGACTTATTTGCGCGCACCTCAGCTACATGAAAAAAATAACCACCTGCAGCTCCAAAAATAATAGCAATAACTAAAATAATACTAATAATCCAACGCCAAGGATGAAATGATTTATTCTTAACTTGCATGATAGAATCTCTTTTCTATTTGTTTTTTTTACATAAATTTGGATAGTCGAAATAAAATATATTTTACCATTCCTAAACTTAAAATACTATATATGAATAAAATTCCAAATAAAAAATTATGGCAAATCATAATCGAATTACCATAATTTGATATGAATGTTCAATGTGTTCAATCCACTAAAAATACTTATAAAATTGCAAACCTAGTTCCCGGCATAAGGTTTCAAAAGCACAAGCAAATCGATTTCGATCTTCATAGTTTTTAAAAACTAATTTAAATCCATCATCATTCGGATTACAACTAATTCGATAAGTACGGCTATCATGAATTCGGCCCAGATAAATAACACCATTTTGCCGTTCAATCGCATGCATGGCACACAGGATATCATTAATTAAGCAATCCTGAATAATATTAGCTTGTTTAAATAGTAGATATATTTCTTTGTGAATTTGTGACGTGTTCTCTCGGTACTGCATTTCGTTTCCTGCCATGACGCCCTCCAAAACTAATTGATGAATGCATTTCTGTTTCATAAGCATATCATGAATAGTAGGTTTAACCTTAATTTTTTCAATTGATAAATTCTTTTATATCCAACTGTATTTTTACATATAAAAGCGTCCACAACCTCGTCTTTGAGCCATTTATACGTCACATTAAATTTATACTATCTTTTCTTATTACATAAATTGTTGCTATGAATTTATTCATCTAAACCGAACAACTATTACTAATTAAAAATTATAATTTACAATTAACATTTTAAATTAATCTAATTTATTAAAACATTAATAACAATTTATTAATATTTCTATTAATTATAAACAAAAAAATTGTAGCTAAATCGCTACAATTTCATTTTAAAATTAAATTTATTTTACAAAGTAGTAAAGTCAATTACCTTACGTCCAGTAATTGATCCTTGCTTCATTTCATCAATAACAGAATTGATTTCTGAGAATGGAACTTTTTCAACGATTGGGGTAACTTTACCTTCAGCCCCAAATTGGAAGGCTTCTTTCAAATCAGCACGCGTTCCAACTAGTGATCCGCGCACTTCAATTCCATCTAAGACGGTCTTAGCAATATTCAAAGACATATCACCTTGTGGTAACGCAACTGCAACCAACTTACCCATTGGACGTAAAACATTGACCGCCTGTGAGAATGCTGCATCGTTAACTGCTGTCACTTGAGCATTGTGAACACCACCAGTTAGTTCATTCACACGAGCGACAACATCCTCTTTCTTACGGTTAACCAAAACTTCGGCTCCGTTAAGGCGAGCGGCTTCAAGTTTATCATCGTTTCCATCAATAACGGCAACATGAGCTCCAAAGACGTTATGTGCATATTGAACGGCCAAGTTTCCTAGACCTCCAGCCCCATGGACAGAAACCCATTGTCCTGGCTTTGTTTCCCCAACCTTTAATGACTTATACATTGTCACTCCGGCACAAGTAATTGATGTTGCTTGAACTGGATCAAGTCCCTCAGGAACTTTAACAGCATACTTAGCATTAACCACACATTGTTGAGCCATTGCACCATCAACTGTATAACCTGAGTTACGAGCATTACGGCAGAAAGTTTCATTTCCAGAAACACAGTAATCACAAACTCCACAAGCATCATAGAACCAGGCAATTGAAACACGATCACCAAGCTTCAAATAATCACTTGCACCTTCACCAAGCTTAGATACTCGACCGACTCCTTCATGACCAATAACCCGACGGAATTTACCGTTTTGAGTTCCCATCTTATTAGGATCACCAAAATCTCCAGCAGCAACATGCAAATCAGTATGACAAATACCTACATATTCTACGTCAACTAGCGCTTCTCCAAATGCCAAGGAACGTGGTTCCCAGTCATCAATCAAATCAACATATCCATCATTATTTTCGCGAACAACTGCTGCTTTCATTTTATTTCTCCCATTTCTTGAATAACATTTTTATTTTATATGTGAATGTTTTTACATATATTATTGTAATCGTTTTCTTGTCGTTTGTAAATGATTTTATTTGATTTTTATTATGTAAGAAAACTATTTTCAACCATATACATATACATTAATTCACTTATTTCAAAATATTAAACCGAATGAAATTATAAAGTTTAATTGTACAAAAAAAACCTCACAAATTATTAAACGTGACCCAGCATGGGGCCATTCAACCTAGACTAAGCCTAGTGCCACCATCATAACGGTTTATGTTTAATAATTTGGAGATTTTAAAGAATGTTTATCGATTTTGGCGCTAACGTATTAGTCAACCAATTCCAAGATAACCATTTGTGCAGCGTCTCCACGACGTTGTACAGTCTTTAAGATACGAGTGTATCCACCCGCGCGGCCTTCAAAACGAGGTGCAACTTGATTGAACAAGTATTGCAAAGCGTTTTCAACCTTAACGTTATCGTCTTCTGTAGTTTGTACATCAGCAACAACATTACGCAAGAAAGCTGCAGCCTTACGGCGTGAAGCCAAGTCTCCGTGCTTTCCCAACGTAATCATCTTTTCAGCAGTCTTACGAACTTCCTTGGCGCGAGCCTCAGTTGTTTCGATACGACCGTTGATCAACAATGATGTTGTTAAGTCACGTAACAAAGCCTTACGTTGTGAGCTTGTACGTCCCAACTTACGGTATGACATGAGTCATTCCTCCTTCTTTGGTATTATCTGTTTAATTAATCTTCCTTACGGAATCCAAGACCCATCAAAGCAAGTTTATCTTGGATTTCGTCAAGTGACTTCCGACCGAGGTTACGAACAGACATCATCTGTGTTTCTGTCCGGTCTACTAACTCTTGAACAGAGTTAATTCCGGCCCGTTTGAGACAATTATATGAACGAACTGATAAGTCAAGCTCTTCGATTGGCATCTCAGTATGCTTAGGCGCAACAGTTTCTTCCTTGTCGACCATCACTTGAGCCTTAACTGCACGCTCAGACATTTCAACGAATGCGTTCAAATGTGATGAAAGAACTTGTGCAGCTAAAGAAACAGCTTCTGTTGGAGTCAATGAACCATCGGTCCAGACATCCAAAGTGAGTTTGTCAAAATCATCACGTTGACCAACACGAGTGCTTTCAACTTGATAATTTACACGTTCGATAGGGGTAAAAATAGAGTCAATTGCAAGAACGCCGATTGGCAAATCTTCATGCAATTCCTTATTTTGATCAGCCGAAACATAACCACGACCACGTTCAGCAGTCAAAGTCATGTGCAAGGTAGACCCCGCTGCAACAGTTGCAATGTATAAATCATCATTTAAGATGGTTACATCACTGTCTCCAGTAATATCGCTTGCGGTTACCGTTGCTGGTCCAGCGACATTAATTTCAAGTGTTTTTTCCTCATCACTTTCGATCTGTAATGAAACTTTTTTCAAGTTCAAAATAATTTGCGTAACATCTTCAACAACCCCTTCGATTGTTGAAAACTCATGCAAAACAGAATCGATTTGTACAGAATTGATCGCTGCTCCTGGCAATGAAGATAACAATACACGACGCAAAGAATTTCCAAGCGTTGTTCCATAGCCTCGCTCTAAAGGCTCAACTACAAATTTACCGTAATTGTTACTATCTTCAACAAGAGTGATCTTTGGGTTTTCGAATTCAAGCATATTGTTTGTTACCCCTTTCATCAAAGCTTAGCTGTGAACTAGTTGCAAAGCGCAATTAGACACGACGACGCTTTGGTGGCCGAGAACCGTTATGCGGTACTGGAGTTACGTCTTTAATAGAAGAAACTTCCAAACCTGCAGCGGCCAAAGCACGGATAGCAGATTCACGTCCTGAACCAGGACCCTTAACAGTTACTTCAACTGTCTTCATACCATTTTCCATCGCTCCCTTGGCAGCAGCCTCAGATGCCATTTGCGCAGCAAATGGCGTTGACTTACGGCTACCTTTGAAACCAAGAGCACCAGCAGATGACCAAGCAACAGCGTTACCTTGAACATCAGTGATCATTACGATCGTATTGTTGAATGTTGCGTGAATATGTGCAACACCACTTTCAATATTCTTTTTAATATGACGCTTACGATTATTACGACCTGCCATGAATATAACTCCTTTCTACAGATATTAATTACTTCTTTTTACCTGTAATTGCAACAGCTGGGCCTTTGCTCGTGCGGGCGTTGTTCTTGGTATTTTGACCACGAACAGGCAATCCCTTACGATGACGAATTCCACGGTATGATGCAATTTCTTGTAACTTCTTAATGTTCATTGATACTTCACGACGTAAGTCACCTTCCACCTTGATTCCATCCGCGATTGCGCGAATTGAATCTTCTTGGTCGGGTGTCAAGTCACGAACACGTACGTCTTCAGAAACTCCAGCTTCTGCCAAAATCTTTTGAGCAGTAGTGTTACCGATTCCGTATACATATGTCAATGCGATCACGATACGCTTATCGCGAGGCAAATCTATTCCTGCAATACGAGCCATTACTTTTACCTCCTATAGTTTTAATTGATTATCAAAGCTTAATAAATTAAGCACCTTGACGTTGTTTGTGCTTGGGATTTGTGCAAATCACCATCACACGTCCGTTACGGCGGATAACTTTACAGTTATCACACATAGGCTTTACTGATGGACGAACCTTCATTGTATTTACCTCCAAAATAATTTTACGACTTGCTTACTTAAAACGGAAAGTAATCCGTCCCTTAGTCAAATCATATGGCGACATCTCAACTTTAACATGATCTCCTGGAAGGATTCGAATAAAGTTCTTTCGAATCTTACCTGAGACATGCGCAAGGATTTCGGCGCCGTTCTCTAATTCAACGGTAAACATGGCATTTGGTAAAGTATCCTTTACCACACCAGAAATTTCAATAACATCGTTGGCCACGTTTAATGCCTCCTTCGTTGTCAGAATGAAGAACGTAACATCTAATTATACCACTTCAACCAAAATTTGATTGACCTGAACAATTAGGCGTCCTTCAAATTATCAAGCAACTCTTTTACGTCAGCAAAAATCATTTCGAGTTCACGCGCACCATCAATCTTGTGCAAAACGCCTTGTTCTGCATAATAATTGGCAATTGGTGCTGTTAATTCTCCATTAACCGCCAAACGATTTTTAATCACTTCAGGAGTGTCATCTGCGCGACCGCGTGCCATCATCCGATCAACTAAGACTGCTTCATCAGCAGTAAAGTATAATACGGCATCTAACTTGCGACCTTGCTTAGATAACATTTCGTCTAAAGCAGTTGCTTGGTCTAAGTTCCGAGGAAATCCATCTAAGATGAATCCCCCTTTGGTATCGTCTTCAGATAAACGTTCTTCAACGATTCCATTTGTAACTTCATCGGGAACTAAATTACCAGCGTCCATAAATGACTTGGCTTTTAATCCCAACTCAGTTTCATTTGCCATTGCAGCGCGGAACATATCGCCCGTACTAATGTGTGGCAAACGATAAGTCTCCACGATCATCTCAGCTTGAGTCCCTTTACCAACACCTGGTAGGCCCAACAACATGATATTTAAACTCATTATGATTTAACTCCTTCGTGAATAAAACCGACATATGCTTTCTTCATCATCAAGCCTTCGAGTTGACGAATCAAATCGATAGCAACTCCAATGACGATTAATAATGATGTTCCAGACATACCTAGGTTACTATCTAAGCCAAACAAATGTGTAGCTAAGATAGGTGCCAATGCAATCGCCCCTAAGAAGATTGAGCCAACTGATGACAAACGCATCAAGAGACCCGACATCCACTTCTCAGTATCGTGACCAGGACGAACTCCAACAATATAACTAGCTTGTTTTTGTAAATTCTCTGCAACTTTTTCAGGATTAACCTGAACAAATGCATAAAAGAAAGTAAACAGAACAATTAGTAATGTATAAAGAAGTCCACCTTGCAAGGTTTGCATTGAAAACCACGTTGTCGCAGTAGTATACCAACCTTGTCCACCAAACTTACCTGCAAATGCTTGCAAAATTGTTTGTGGAGTAACAAGTAGTGATGAAGCGAAAATAACTGGAATAACTCCAGCAACGTTCACCTTCAAGGGTAAATACGACGAACTACCAGATCCAACTGATCGACGCGTATATTGCATTGGAATTTTACGAATAGCCTGATTGAACCAGGTAACAAATGAAATTGCAATAATCAATAGCAACAATAGTCCGACAAATAATGACAAACCTTGTGCTTTATTTGAATTTTGCAAAATATTTTCTTTGATTAGTTGGTATATTCCAGCTGGCACTCGCGCGATAATTCCCGCGAAAATCAACATTGAAACACCCTGTCCCAAACCATATTGAGTAATCATTTCACCTAGCCAAACAGCAAACATTGTTCCAATAGTCAAAATCATCCCAATCATCAGATAAGTTCTAATATCGGGCGTTTTAACCAATTGAACTTGGCTAAGTTGATTAAAACCAGCCGTTATTCCAATTGATTGTGCAAAAGCCAGGATAATAGTCAAATACCGTGTGACTTGGTTTAAATGACGACGACCAACTTCACCTTGTTTTGACCATTCGACAAACCGAGGCACAATGTCCATTTGTAACAATTGAACCACAATTTGAGCAGTGACATAAGGCGAAACACCCATTGCAAACAATGAATAATTCGTCAAACCACCACCACTAAACATATTTAAAATGCTTCCGAGCCCAGAATTAGCAACCTCAGTCAGTGCTTTAGGGTTAATACCCGGTACAGTAATGTACGCACCAATCCGGTAAACAATCAAAATTCCTAGAGTGAAGAACAACTTTTTACGGATGTCCTTTTCTTTTAGTGAATTGAGCACGGTTTGTAGCATTAGATCACCTCAGTTTTACCACCAGCTGCTTCGATTGCAGTTAATGCTGATGCTGAGAACTTGTTAGCCTTAACAGTCAAAGCTTTATCAAGTTGACCATTAGCCAAAATCTTGATTCCAGCCATTTCGTTTTTAACGATTCCTGATTCAACCAACAATGCTGGTGAAATTTCAGTTCCGTTTTCAAACTTATTAAGTTGGTCCAAATTAACAACAGCAAATTCTTTACGATTGATATTTGTAAATCCACGTTTTGGAATACGACGGAACAAAGGCATTTGACCACCTTCGAATCCTAGACGTACCTTACTACGTGCCTTTTGACCTTTTTGACCACGTCCTGCAGTCTTACCATTACCTGAAGACTCACCACGTCCAACACGATTGCGGACTTTGCGAGAACCTTCGGCAATTTCAAGCTCATTAAGCTTCATTAGGTTTTTCCTCCTTCAGAGCAATTTGTACTTACTTAACTACTTCAACAGTAACTAAGTGAGCAATCTTGAATACAGCGCCACGCGTTTGTACATTGTCAGGCAATACAACTGATGAAGAAACCTTGTTTAATCCAAGGGCCTTAACAATTGCACGTTGCTTTGGCAAACGGTGGGCAGCACTCTTAACAAGAGTTACTTTAACTTGTTCAGCCATTATCTGCCTCCTTATTCTGCCAAGTGCTCTAATGAGACCTGACGCAAATCTGCGACTTCTTCAGCATTCTTTAATTCTGAAATTGCTTCAAAAGTAGCACGTACAACGTTGATTGGAGTTGCTGATCCCAATGACTTTGCAGTCACGTCAGCAATTCCAGCCAATTCCAAAACGGCACGAGCAGCACCACCGGCGGCTACTCCAGATCCTTCAGCGGCTGGCTTAACTAACACGCGACCACCACCGAAGACACCCAATGCAGAGTGAGGAAGAGTTGTACCAACAGTTGGTACGGCAACGATGTTACGATTGGCAGCTTCAACAGCCTTACGGATAGCTTCAGGAACTTCCTGAGCTTTACCAGTTCCAAATCCAACGTGACCGTTACGATCACCAATAACAACCAAAGCGGCGAAACGCAAACGACGACCACCCTTAACAACCTTAGTAACACGGTTGATAGCTACGACGTTTTCTTCTAACTCACCAAGAGTCTTTGGATCGATATATGCCATGATTATTTCCTCCTTCCCTTAGAACTTCAAACCAGCTTCACGAGCTGATTCAGCTAATGCACGAACTCGACCATGATACAAGTATCCACCACGATCAAAGATAACATCTTCAATTCCAGCAGCCTTGGCACGGTCAGCGATTAATGCACCAACTTTTGTAGCTTGTTCAGTCTTTGGTGCATCCGCAATGTTTGCATCCAAAGTTGAGGCACTAGCAAGCGTCACACCCGCTACGTCATCAATTAATTGAGCGTAGATGTTTTTGTTAGAACGGAAAACGTTCAAGCGTGGGCGCTCTGCAGTACCAGAAATCTTTCCACGAACGCGAGTGTGTCGGTGTTGACGCACTTTATTCTTGTCTGACTTCGTAATCATGTTCGTAACCTCTTTTATTCTTGTTTGAAAGATATACGTGATAAGTAATAATTGAGACGTTGCGCTCAATTTTAAGCAATTAGCTTAAGTTTACTTACCAGTCTTACCTTCCTTACGTGCAACGTATTCATTTTCGTAACGAATTCCCTTACCCTTATAAGGTTCAGGAGAACGTACGGCACGGATCTCAGCGGCGAAATCTCCAACCTTTTGCTTTGAAATACCTGAAATTACAACAGTAACTGAATCAGGAACTTCCACCGTCATTTCGGTGCGGTCTTCAAATTCAACTGGGTGTGAGTAACCAACGTTCAACACAAGCTTGTTTCCTTGCTTGGCTGCACGGTAACCAACACCGACAAGCTTCAAAGTCTTTTTGAAGCCTTCTGAGACACCCTCAACCATGTTGGCGACGTTCGCACGAGTAGTTCCGTGCAAAGCCTTGATCTTACCATCATCTGATGAACGAGTGAAATTCACATCGTTTCCTTCGATAGTAAAAGCAATTTCTGAAGAAACTTCGCGTGATAACTCACCCTTTGGTCCCTTAACAGTAACAACATTACCTTCGCGTGACAATTCAACGCCAGTAGGCAAAGTCAAAGTCTTATAACCAATACGACTCATTGTGGGATACCTCCTTTATTAGATTTTTTTATTACCAAACGTATGCCAATACCTCGCCACCAATGTTCTTGGCGCGAGCTTCCTTATCGGTGATAACACCTTCAGAAGTTGAGATGATAGCAATTCCTAAACCATTCAAAACCTTTGGTAATGAATCGGCCTTAACGTATGAACGCAATCCAGGCTTTGAAATACGCTTCAAACCTGAAATAACGCGTTGCTTATCAGCACCATACTTAAGGAACACACGGATTACACCTTGCTTATCATCATCAATGTATTCAACATCACGGACAAAGCCTTCGTTCTTCAAGATCTCAGCGATGTCTTTTTTGATCTTAGATGCAGGAACTTCAACTGAATCGTGACGAACCATGTTGGCGTTACGAATGCGAGTCAAGAAATCTGCAATTGGGTCAGTCATTGACATTGATGTTGCCTCCTATAAATTTTTCACTGATTTAACAGCTTATTCTTAATTATTTAGTGAAAGGCATACCCAATTGAGTAAGCATCTCACGTGACTCTTCATCAGAGTTAGCAGTAGTTACGATTACAATATCCAAACCACGTACGCGGTTAACTGCATCGTAATCAATTTCAGGGAAAATAAGTTGCTCACGGATTCCCAAAGTGTAGTTTCCTCGACCATCAAAGGCCTTTGGTGAAACTCCACGGAAGTCACGAACACGTGGCAAAGAAATGTTGATCAACTTATCTAAGAAGTCATACATTCGTTCTCCACGCAACGTAACCTTAGTTCCGATTGCCATTCCCTCACGCAAACGGAAGCCAGCGATTGACTTCTTTGCACGAGTAACGACTGGCTTTTGACCAGCAATTAGTTCTAATTCTGCAACAGCTTCATCCAAGTTCTTTGAGTTAGATACAGCATCACCAACCCCCATATTCAAAACAATCTTTTCGATTTTTGGAGTTTGCATAATTGAGCTGTAGTTAAACTTTTCGATCAATGAAGGTTGAACTTCATTAACATACTTTTCTTTCAAGCGATTTGCCATGATAATGATTTCCTCCTTTCACCTAAATTATAAAGCCGTTCCAGACTTCTTTGATACGCGTACCTTCTTACCATCTTCAATCTTGATACCAAAACGAGCTGGTTCATTAGTTGAAGGGTCAAGCAATTGTACGTTTGATACGTGGATTGGAGCTTCTTGCTCGATAATTCCACCTTGTGGGTATTGGTTACTTGGCTTTTGGTGCTTCTTCATCATGTTAACACCTTCAACCAAGACGCGGTCTGAAGCAGCAATAATCTTAACGACTACGCCCTCTTTACCTTTGTCCTTACCGGCGATAACCTTAACCTTGTCACCTGTCTTTACAAACATGCTAGGCTTCCTCCTTGATTTATTGATGGCGCTAATTACAATACTTCAGGTGCCAATGACACAATACGCATGTAATCGTTGTCACGTAATTCACGTGCAACAGGGCCGAAGATACGAGTTCCAACAGGACTCTTATCATCCTTAACGATAACTGCAGCGTTCTCATCAAACTTGATGTATGAACCATCTGCACGGTGTGATGATGAAACAGTACGAACGATAACTGCCTTAACAACATCACCCTTCTTTACAGTTCCACCAGGAATTGCTTGCTTTACGGTTGCAACGATCATGTCACCGATTCCGGCGAACTTACGACCAGATCCACCCAAAACCTTAATAGTTAAGATTTCGCGTGCTCCAGAATTATCAGCAACATTCAAACGACTTTCTTGTTGAATCACGATTTTGTCCTCCTTCCGTTATTGGTAAAATTCGAGATTAAAACGATTAGATAATAACAGCCTTCTCGACGATTTCTACCAAACGGAAGCGCTTTGTAGCTGAAGTTGGACGTGTCTCCATGATACGTACCATATCTCCTGCTTTAGCTTCGTTGTTTTCATCGTGAGCCTTAAACTTCTTCGTGTACTTAACACGTTTTCCATAAACTGGGTGGTTCTTATAAGTTTCAATGGCAACAGAAATTGTCTTATCCATCTTATCTGAAACCACGCGGCCTGTGTAAACCTTACGTGCATTACGAGCTTCAGTCATCTCGGTCTCCTCTCTTTACTACTTGTTCAATTCTTGTTGACGAATCACAGTCTTAATACGAGCAATTTGCTTCCGTACTTCTGACAAACGAGCCGTGTTCTCAAGTTGACCAGTAGCTAGTTGGAAACGCAAGTTAAACAACTCTTCCTTGTAGCTCTTTTCCTTAGCCACTAATTCAGCTGTACTGAGGCCCTTGATTTCGTTTTTTAAATCTTTGGTCTTCATTATTCACCCTCCACTTGGCGAGCTAAGATCTTAGTCTTAACTGGCAACTTGTTAGCGGCAAGGCGCAAAGCCTCACGGGCAACTTCTTCAGGAACACCGCCGACTTCAAACATTACCTTACCACGCTTGACTGGGGCAACCCAACCAACTGGGGCACCCTTACCATTACCCATACGTACTCCAACACCTTTAGAAGTGTATGACAAGTGTGGGAAAATTTTAATCCAAACTTTACCACCACGCTTCATATAACGAGTAATGGCAACACGAGCAGCTTCGATTTGACGATTTGAAACCCAGTGAGACGTAGTTGCTTGCAATCCGAAATCACCGAAAGCAACTGCCTTACCACCTTTAGCTTCACCGCGCATGTGTCCACGATGTGGCTTACGGTACTTAACACGCTTTGGAACTAACATGATTACTTAGCCTCCTTGCTCTTAGACTTTTTCTCAGGCAAGATATCACCACGGTAAATCCAAGTTTTGATACCTAGTTTACCGTAAGTTGTAGCTGCCTCATCCCAAGAGTAGTCAATATCTGCACGCAATGTGTGCAAAGGAACTGTACCCTCAGTATATTGCTCAACACGAGCAATATCTGCCCCGTTTAAACGTCCAGAAACTTGTGTTTTGATACCCTTGGCACCAGAACGCATAGCTCGTTGGATAGCTCCACGCATTGAACGACGGAATGCCACACGGCGTTCCAAGTCTTGTGCAATTTGTGAACCTACCAAATGGGCGTCCAAATCAGGCTTCTTAATCTCAATGATGTTGATGTGAACACGTTCACCCTTAACCACTAAACGTGATAATTCGTTACGTAATGCATCAACTTCTGATCCACCCTTACCAATAACCATTCCAGGCTTAGCAGTGTGGATTGAGACGTTAACACGGTTAGCTGTACGCTCAATTTCAATACGTGAAACTGAGGCTTCAGCCAACTTAGTCTCGATATACTTACGCAACTTCATGTCTTCTAACAAAACATTAGCGTAGTCCTTCTTGTTTGCGTACCATTTAGCATCCCAATCGCGGATGATTCCGACACGGAAACCAGTTGGGTTAATCTTTTGACCCATGACTCAATCCTCCTTACTTTTCTGTTACCACAACAGTAATGTGGCTTGTGCGCTTATTGATTGGTGAAGCTGAACCCTTGGCACGGGGACGGAAACGCTTTAACGTTGGTCCTTCGTTAGCAAAGGCTTCTGCAACTACCAAATCTTCGCGATCTAGTGAGTAATTGTTTTCAGCATTAGCAACTGCTGAATTCAATACCTTATATACATCTTCTGATGAGTGGTTAGGCAAAAATTGCAAAATTGCAAATGCCTCAGCCACTCGCTTTCCACGAATCTGGTCAAGCACAAGGCGGACCTTACGTGGTGCGACACGAACGATTTTCGCTGTGGCACGTGCTGATGTGATTTCTTCAGCCATTGTATTGTCCTCCTTAATTAGCTACGCTTCGTTTTCTTATCATCCGCTGCGTGTCCATGGAATGTACGCGTAGGGACAAATTCACCAAGCTTGTGTCCGACCATGTCTTCTTGTACCAAAACTGGTACGTGCTTACGACCATCGTAAACGGCAAATGTCAAACCGATGAAACTTGGAAAAATCGTTGAACGACGTGACCATGTCTTGATGACAACTTGCTTTTCAGAAGCATTAGCTGCTTCAACCTTCTTTAACAAGTGTGCGTCAGCGAATGGTCCCTTCTTCAGGCTGCGACCCATAATGAAGTCTCCTCTCGTATGCTTTTATTTTTATCTAATTGGAATATTAGACTACTTGCTCTTACGACCACGAACGATAAACTTGCTTGAGCGCGCGTTAACGTCACGTGTCTTCTTACCAGCAGTCTTCTTACCCCATGGTGACATAGGAGATGGACGTCCAACGGGCGCTTTACCTTCTCCTCCTCCATGAGGGTGATCGTTAGGATTCATAACAGAACCACGAACGTGTGGACGTTGACCCTTCCAACGACGACGACCAGCCTTACCCCAATTGATCAATGAGTGTTGTTCATTACCAACAACTCCAATTGTTGCACGGTTAACGGCAAGAATCATACGTACTTCACCAGATTGAAGACGAACAAGGACATACTTTCCTTCCTTACCCAACAATTGTGCAGATGCACCAGCTGAACGAGCAAGTTGTCCACCCTTACCAGGCTTCAATTCGATGTTGTGGATTTGAGTTCCATCAGGAATGTTTTCCAATGGCAAAGCGTTTCCGACTTTGATATCGGCATCAGAACCAGATTGAACTGTCATGCCAACTTCTAATCCCTTAGGCGCCAAGATGTATGATTTTGTACCATCAGTATATTGTAACAAAGCGATGTTTGCTGTACGGTTTGGATCGTATTCGATCGCAGTAACCTTTGCAGGAACTTCATCCTTAGTACGCTTAAAGTCGATGATACGATATTGACGCTTATGTCCACCACCACGGTGACGAACGGTCATGTGTCCGTAAGAATTACGGGCACCAGTGTTTGACTTTGATTCCAACAAGCTCTTTTCAGGCGTCGTTTTTGTGATCTCAGCAAAATCTGAGCTCGTCATGTTACGACGTCCGTTAGAGGTTGGCTTGTATTTCTTGATAGCCACGCTGCTTTCCTCCTAAATTATTTTTCGTTGAACAATTGAATGTCCTTAGAAGCAGCAGTCAATTTAACAATTGCCTTCTTACGCTTCTTAGTGTAACCAGCGAAACGTCCTTGACGCTTCAACTTACCACGTACATTTGCAGTATTGATGTTTTCGATTTTAACATCGAAAATTTCTTCAATAGCGCTCTTGATTTGTGGCTTAGTAGCACGAACATCAACTTCAAACGTGTAACGTTTTTCATCCAAAACGCTCATCGTTTGTTCAGTGATGATCGGGCGCAAAATGATATCGCGTGCGTCCATTATGCCAAAACCTCCTCAACTTGTGACAAAGCTGATTGAACAACAACCAACTTATCGTTGTTGATAACGTCCAACACATTAACACCCTTAGCAGTCATAACCGTAATGTTTTCAAGATTACGAGCAGCTAATGCGGCGTTAGTATTGTTGTCATCCAAAACAACTAATGTCTTTTCGTTAACGTTCAAGTTGTTCAAAACAGCCTTGAATTCCTTTGTCTTTGGTGCGTCAAATGACAAACCGTCAACGATTACCAATGATGAATCCAAAACCTTTTGTGACAACACTGACTTCAAAGCCAAACGATATGCCTTTTTAGGCATCTTGTAGGCATATGAGTGTGGAGTTGGTCCGAAGACAACACCTCCACCACGCCATTGTGGGCTACGGATTGACCCTTGACGGGCGCGTCCAGTTCCCTTTTGACGCCAAGGCTTACGACCACCACCACGAACAGCAGAGCGGTTCTTAACGGCGTGAGTCCCTTGACGCATTGATGCACGTTGCATCAAAACGGCATCAGTGATGACGTTATTATTAGGCTCAATTCCAAAAATTGCGTCGTTTAACTCAACTTCTCCGGCATTTGAACCATCTTGCTTAAATAAAGCAACCTTAGTCATGTTTAAATCCTCCCTTCGTCCTTATTACTTAGCTTTAACAGAGTTCTTAACAGTAACAAGTGACTTGTTTGCTCCAGGGACGTTACCCTTGACCAAGATTACGTTGTTTTCAACGTCTACTCGTACGACTTGCAAGTTTTGAACCGTGCGCTTGTGGTTACCCATCCGTCCAGGCAATTTCTTACCCTTGAAGACACGATTGATAACGGCTCCCAATGAACCTGGACGACGGTGGAAACGAGAACCGTGCGCCATAGGACCACGAGATTGTCCATCTTTCTTAATGTTACCTTGGTAACCATGACCCTTTGTGATTCCAGTAACGTCAACACTTTCACCTTCAGCGAAAATATCAACCTTTACCTCATCCCCAACGTTTAATTCACCCTCAGCGTCGCGAATCTCACGAATGTAGCGCTTAGGGGTCGTGTTTGCTTTAGCAACGTGACCTTGTTCAGGTTTGTTAGATAAAACAGCACGCTTATCAGAGAAACCTAATTGAATCGCATTGTAACCATCGTTTTCAAGTGTTTTAACTTGAAGAACAACGTTTGGTGTTGATTCAATCACAGTAACTGGAATAAGTTCACCGTTATCAGTGAAAACCTGAGTCATGCCGATTTTACGGCCTAAGATACCCTTAGTTGTCATGACTATCTCCTTTTTTTGATAAAAATATTTTTAATTAGTTTTAATGCATAATCAGGCAAAATTTAAAATCAAATAATAAATTACAACTTGATTTCGATGTTGACACCGCTTGGTAATTCAAGCTTTGATAATGCATCAACAGTTTGAGCAGTTGGATTCATAATATCGATCAAACGCTTGTGTGTGCGCATTTCGAATTGTTCACGTGAATCCTTGTGCTTGTGTGGTGAACGCAAAACAGTGTACAAAGTACGTTCTGTAGGCAATGGGATTGGTCCTGAAATTTCAGCACCAGTCCGCTTTGCTGTTTCAACAATCTTCTCTGCTGATGCATCGATGATTGTGTGTTCGTATGCCTTTAAGCGGATACGGATCTTCTTGTTTGCCATGATTGACTCCTTCCTTCGTCCATATTGGAATATGAGACTAACTCCGTGAGAAAAACCAACACGCCGCTCTGAAATCCATGGCAATGGTTTCAGTGACAATGTTGCCGGGTGTGTCGCAACCTCTCACATCATCGCTCGTTATTGTCGCTACCACATTTTGGCCAGTTTTTAGTTGCCCAAGAAATAACGTACTTGAATATAATAACCCAGAATATGCGACATTGCAAGCATTTT
>AEKF01000076.1_pt1 | contig 17267 bp, 14 predicted proteins | sample 342668 | NCBI WGS metagenome assembly AEKF01 (sample SAMN02954267, study PRJNA50815) | food metagenome | biome: terrestrial; feature: fermented food; material: kimchi; isolation source: Jonggazip commercial cabbage kimchi | place: South Korea | collected 2009-06 | reverse complement strand
TGTTTCATATGCGCAAGCAGGAATGGATGTGCCAGCAATGGGAACAACACATGCTGATACTTTCTATGGTGATGTACCAGCAGCTTCAGCTTTAACTCAAGAAGAAGTAGAGTCAGCATATGAATTGAATACTGGAGTTGTGATTGAACGTGAGTTTAAGAAGCGCAACTTAGATCCGATGGCTGTTCCTGCCGTTTTGGTTCGTCAGCATGGACCATTTACTTGGGGAAAAGATGCTCACGATGCCGTTCATAACGCTAAGGTGCTAGAAGTGGTTGCCGAAATGGACTACCATGCAATGCAACTTAACCCACATGCGGATTTGAGTATTCCTCAATACTTGCTCGACAAGCATTATTACCGCAAGCATGGTGCTAATGCATATTATGGGCAAAATAAATAATTGCTTACCGTTGTTTAATTAAACTAAGTATTACTTTATAGGAGAAAATATCATGTTAGAAACTGCAAATTACAAATTCTGGTTCGTTACAGGTTCACAATTCCTTTATGGACCTGAAGTTTTGAAGCAAGTTGAAGAAGATTCTAAGAAATTAGTTGCATCTTTGAATGCATCAGGTAAGTTAGCTTACCCTGTTGAATTTAAGGCAGTTGGAGTAACCGCTGAAAATATTACTCAAACAATGAAGGAAGCTAATGCTGATGATGAAGTAGCTGGAGTTATTACTTGGGCTCACACTTTCTCACCTGCAAAGAACTGGATCCGTGGGACACAATTGCTCAATAAGCCATTGATGCACTTGGCAACGCAAATGTTGAACAAGATTCCATATGATTCAATTGACTTTGATTATATGAATTTGAACCAATCAGCCCATGGTGACCGTGAATATGCCTTCATCAATGCTCGTTTGGGAATTAAGAATAAGATTGTCTTTGGACACTACGAAGATGAAGAAGTTCAAACTCAAATTGGTAAGTGGATGGATGTAGCTGTTGCTTACAACGAATCATACAAAATTAAGATTGTGACCTTTGGTGACAAGATGCGTAATGTTGCCGTTACCGATGGTGATAAGATTGAAGCTCAAATCAAATTGGGTTGGACCGTTGATTACTGGGGAGTTGCTGACTTGGTAGCATACGTCAACGCAATTGACGAAGCTGATGTTGATGCTCTTTACAAAGAACTTCAAAATAAGTATGAATTTGTTCAAGGTGATAATTCTGCTGAAAAGTACGAACACAACGTTAAGTATCAATTGCGTGAATACTTAGCTATTAAGCAATTCATGGATGACAAGGGTTACTCTGGATTTACAACCAACTTTGAAGACCTTGAAGGTTTGGAACAATTGCCTGGATTGGCTGCTCAAATGTTGATGGCTGATGGTTATGGATTCGCCGGTGAAGGTGATTGGAAGACTTCTGCCTTGACTCGTTTGCTTAAGATTGTTGCTCACAACGAAGGAACAGCCTTCATGGAAGATTACACATTGGATCTTCGTAAAGGTCATGAAGCTATCTTGGGATCACATATGCTTGAAGTTGACCCAACAATTGCTTCTGATAAGCCACGTGTTGAAGTACATCCATTGGATATTGGTGGTAAAGATGATCCAGCACGTTTGGTCTTTACTGGAAAAGCTGGCGATGCAGTTGATGTTACGATGGCCGACTTCGGTGATGAATTTAAGTTAATTAGCTATGAAGTAGCAGGAAACAAGCCTGAAGCAGAAACACCATTCTTACCAGTTGCTAAGCAATTGTGGACACCAAAGGCTGGATTGAAGGCTGGAGCTGAAGGTTGGTTAACAGTTGGTGGAGGACACCACACGACTTTGAGTTTCAATGTTGATACGGAACAATTGACAGATCTTGCAAACATGTTTGATTTAACATTTGTCAATATTAAGTAATTAATATTTAAAAAATAGAAAGTTGTGAGTACGGAGATATGAGTAAAGAAACAAAAAAGATTCCAAGCGGATTCATTTACTTCTTTGGAGCGTTTGGTGGGATTCTATTCGGTTATGATATTGGGGTGATGACGGGAGCGTTACCATTTTTGCAACATGACTGGAATTTAACGAACGCATCCGTGATTGGATGGATTACATCATCATTGATGTTAGGTGCGATTTTTGGAGGGGCCTTAGCGGGTCAACTCTCTGATAAATTTGGTCGACGTAAAATGATTTTGGTGGCATCGTTTGTCTTTGCATTTGGGGCAATTATGGCGGGACTTTCACCTCATAATGCTGTCGCTTGGCTGTTGTTTGCCCGAGTTTTGTTAGGGTTAGCTGTCGGAGCGGCTTCAGCACTAGTACCTTCATATATGTCAGAAATGGCCCCTGCTCGTTCACGTGGACGTTTATCTGGGTTGAATCAACTGATGATTGTTTCAGGAATGTTGTTGTCATATATTATGGACTTCATCTTGAAAGGATTAGCTCATGGATTAGCATGGCGCTTAATGCTTGGCTTAGCAGCCGTTCCAGCAATTATCCTATTCTTAGGTGTCCTTCGGTTGCCTGAATCACCTCGATTCTTGGTTAAATTGGGTAAGCCGGATGAAGCACGTCAAGTTTTGTCATACATTCGAAGTGATGCAGAAATTCAGCCCGAATTAAACGAAATTCAAGCTACGGTTTCAAAAGAAGCATCTGCTGCACAAAATGTTAATTTGGGTACTTTGTTCTCTGGAAAATATCGTTACTTAGTAACAGCCGGAATTGGTGTGGCTGCGTTCCAACAATTTATGGGCGCTAATGCGATCTTCTACTACATTCCTTTGATTGTTGAAAAGGCGACTGGACAAGCAGCTTCAGAAGCATTGCTTTGGCCAATTGTTCAAGGTGTGATCTTAGTACTGGGTGCCATCTTGTACATGGTGATCGCTGAAAAGTTCCAACGAAAGACCTTACTTATCTTGGGTGGATCGATGATGGCTCTATCATTTTTGATGCCTGCAGTATTGAACTTAATCTTTGGTGCTGATAGTTTCCCACCAATGTTGATCGTTGTTTTCTTATCAATCTTCGTTGCTTTCTATTCATTTACTTGGGCTCCGTTGACATGGGTGTTGGTTGGGGAATTATTCCCACTCGCTATCCGTGGCCGAGCTTCAGGTCTAGCATCATCATTTAACTGGATTGGTTCATTCTTAGTTGGATTACTTTTCCCAATTATGACTGCTACAATGCCACAATAAATGGTTTTCGCAGTCTTCGGAATCATTTCAATTATCGCCGTATTGTTCGTTAAATTCCGTGTGCCTGAGACATTCGGTCGAACATTGGAAGAGATTGAATCTGAAGGATCAAATCGTTAATAAATTAGTTACAATTTAATATCTATAGTTAAACAGCTATTTGGAATTTTATTCTAAGTAGTTGTTTTTTTATCCTAAGCTAGATAATGTTATAATGAATCTAATAAAATTGAGATAATAATGAGGTGAAATTTGATGGAATTAACAAGCCAGGATCGCTATCAACTAGCAGATGGAAATCAGATGCCTAAATTGGGATTGGGATTATATAAAGTTACTGATGAAAAAATCATGGATCAATTATTAGATGGAGCATATGCATCTGGATATCGTCTTTTTGATACAGCACAAATGTATAAAAATGAAGAAATGATCGGGCGAGCCTTGAAAAATAGTCAGGCAAGCCGCGAAGAATTATTTATTACTACTAAAATTGCGGAAGAGAATCAAGGATATGATGCAACCTTGCGCTCATTAGAAAATTCATTGAAAGCTTTACAATTAGATTATGTTGACCTTTTATTGGTGCATTGGCCATTGCACCAACATTTTTTTGAAACTTGGCGTGCTTTTGAACGAGCTAAGGAAGAAGGGCTTGTACGTTCTATTGGGACTTCAAATTATGGTCAAATTCATTTGGAATATTTAGCCACGAAGGCTAAGGAAATGCCAGTTGTGAATCAAGTCGAAGTACATCCATATTTAACGCAAAAACCGCTACAAATTTTTTCAAAAGAACATCAAATTGTAACTCAAGCGTGGGCTCCATTAGGTCGTGGTGGAGAGTTAAGCGATTCGGTTGTACAGACTTTAGCGGAAAAATATCATAAAAGTCCAGCTCAAATTGTTATTCGTTGGCATTTGCAAAATCAGACAGCGCTCATTCCAAAATCAAGTCATTTAGAACGAGTACAAGATAATATAAATGTTTTTGATTTTGAAATTACTAATGAGGATATGCAAACCTTGGATGATTTGAATAAATTTAAACGAATTAGCCAGGAACCAGAATTAGTATATGAACGTGGAGCCCAATATCCGCATAATTAAATTTTGGTTTAAAATTAGTGTTTTATCGTAATATGACTGACCATATTATATGGTGGAAAGGGTGTGGAAAATGAAAATTGGATTTATTGGAACGGGAGTGATGGGAACAGGAGTAATTGAGAACTTATTAAAAGCCGGTTTTGAGGTGGAAGTTTTCAATCGAACGAAAGCTCATGCCAAAAAAGTTTTGGATTCAGGTGCTCAATGGGTTGGAACGCCAAAAGCTTTGGCGATGCAAAATGATCTAGTAATTACGATGGTTGGGTATCCTGATGATGTAAAAGCTCAATATTACGGAGAAAATGGACTTTTTGCTGGTGCTAGTGAAGGTAAAATTTTCATGGATATGACTACTTCAACTCCAACTTTGGCAGAAACTTTGGCAGAAGATGGAGTTAAACATGGTGTGGCTGTCCTTGATGCACCTGTCTCAGGCGGGGATGTTGGTGCTCGAGAAGGAACATTGACAGTAATGGTAGGTGGCGACGAACAAGCCTTTAATACTTTAGCACCCGTCTTTGAAGCAATTGCGGGACGAGTAAATCTTTTTGGTAATGCTGGATTAGGTCAACATGCTAAGATGGCTAATCAAATTATGATTGCGGGTACGATGCTTGGAATGTCAGAGACCTTAGTTTATGCTAAACGAGTGGGCTTGAATTTGTCAGATATCTTAACGACATTAAATGGCGGAAGTGCTCAAAATTGGTCTCTTGAAAATTATGGACCACGAATTTTGTCTGGAGACTTTAAGCCTGGATTTTATGCTAAGCATCTCCTAAAGGATTTAAGAATTGCTCTAGATGAAGCAGAAAAGTTAAAATTGGCCTTACCAATGACTGCTTTGGCGGAAACACTTTATGAAAAGTTAGTGGACGAAAAGCAACTAGGGGATGAAGGAAGTCAGGCCTTGATCAAATTATGGTGGAGCAAAGCTTAGATTTAGTAAAAATTAATGATTATTGGACAGGCTTATAATGTCCGCCTATGTTTAGCAGTAGATACTACTGAGTATAAGCGGGCTTTTTTGATGGAAAGATTAAGTGTAATAAGATTAATAAAAATCTGATGAATGATATAATAAGCTGGAATGGATTGAGAGGAGTTCAGGTGATGAAAAATGTTTTATTTGTCTGTTTAGGTAATATTGCGCGTTCAACAATGGCTGAAGCGCTGTTCACACAAATGGTAGCTGAAGAAGGTTTGACTGACCAAATTAAAATTGATTCAGCTGGAACTTCCAATGAGGAAATGGGTAATCCACCACATCCTGGAACACAAAAGATTTTGAAAGAACATCAAATTCCGTTTGATTGGATTCGTGCTCGTCAAATTCGACCTGAAGATTTTGAATGGGCAGATTATATTATCACAATGGATCAACAGAATATGCGCAATTTGAAACGATTAGCTCCTAGTGATGATGCGTCAGCTAAAATTAAATTAGCCTATTCAATTTTGCCATCGCAAGCCGATAAGGAAATTCAAGATCCTTGGTATACCAGACGTTTTGATGTCACATATCGAGAATTAAAAGAGACTTTACCAGCCTGGTTAGTACAGATTAAAGCCGATTTAAAAAATATTTAGGAGTTATAAAATTATGAAACAAAAAATAAAAATTTTAGGAATTATTTTAGGAATAATTATCATTGTTTTCGGCGGAAAATCAATTTATAAAGGAATTATTGTATCCAGTAATTTAAAAGATGCGCGATCGGCCGTTGATAATCGGGAGTGGGTCAAAGCTCAGAAACATTATCAAAAAATTCAAGATACCAAGCCCTCCGTAGAAAGTCGGACATCTTTACAGCAGTTGGAATATTTAGTGCTAGGTGATACGGATTTAACTGCTGGACATAAGGACAAAATGAAGCAAAATTATCAAGATGCTTTGCATGTTGATGGAAGTATGCCTAGGATTAATAAACAAATTAAAGCTGTCCTAGCATCTGAATCAAATTCTGAAGATGAGTCAAACGATCAAATTAGTGGTTCAAGTAGTTCAAAAAGAAAAACTAATTCAAGTTCTAGTTCCAAATCTTCCACTGATACAGATTGGCAAAATGCCAGCTCTAATGGAACAAGTCATACTGATTTAGCAAATACCTACGATTTTTCTGATAGTGATGTTAAAGCGGCTCGTAATCAATTAAAACAAAAATTCAATAATGTTGATGTATATGATGATACTAATATTAAAAAGGTTATGGCAGTGAGTTTGTTAAATAAAACTTCATTAGAGGTTGCTTATCAAACAGGAGGCTGGAATAATTAATCTTTGTTATCATTTTGTGATCCAAAGTTAAGCTATTTTTGGTAAAATTAATCTTGAATGCTTAAATAGAATTTTCGATATCTAGGTATGAATAATTATTTGAAGTAAAAGATAAACGTTTCGCACCTAAAATTAAGACAAATATATATAGAAAAAGAGAAAATATAACTTTATGGCTAATTTAAAAGAGCAGATCGATACACGTCGAACTTTTGCGATCATTTCCCATCCGGATGCGGGTAAAACAACTATTACCGAACAAATGTTATTATTGGGTGGAGTAGTTCGTTCAGCAGGAACCGTTAAAGGACGCAAGGGTAATTTCGCTAAGTCCGATTGGATGGAAATTGAACAAAAGCGTGGAATTTCAGTAACTTCATCAGTATTACAATTTGATTATGATGGTAAACGAATCAATATTTTGGATACACCAGGCCACGAGGACTTTTCAGAAGATACTTATCGGACCTTGATGGCCGTTGACTCGGTTATTATGGTTGTGGATTCAGCAAAGGGAATTGAGCCTCAAACTCGGAAGTTGTTTGAAATTGTTAAAGAAAGACATATCCCCATTTTTACGTTCTTTAACAAGTTAGATCGTGATGGTCGACCGGCGATGGATTTGTTGGATGAATTAGAGGATACTTTAGGTGTTGCAACTTATCCAATGAACTGGCCAATTGGTTCAGGACAAGTTTTGTCGGGCTTATTCGATATTTATCATCAACAAGTTGAAGTTTATCGACCAGGGAATGAAGCTGAACGTTTCTTGCCATTGAATGAAGCCGGAACAGATTTAGCTACTGATAATCCAATCCAACAGACACCTGTTTGGGATGAAGCACGAGAAGAAGTTGAATTATTGAAGGATGCAGGAAATAAATTTGATGAAAATGCTGTTTTGGATGGAGAATTAACACCAGTTTTCTTTGGATCAGCTTTAGCCGGATTTGGGTTGGAAACCTTCTTACAAACTTATCTTAAATTCGCACCAGCACCAGCAGCGAAAAGAACAAGTAATGATCAACTAGTTGAACCGGATCAAGATGAATTCTCAGGCTTTGTGTTTAAAATTCAAGCTAATATGAATCCAAATCATCGTGATCGAATCGCCTTTGTTCGGATCGTATCAGGTGAATTTGAACGTGGAATGGATGTCGTTCTTCAAAGAACCGGTAAGAAAATCCGATTATCAAATGTTACTCAATTTATGGCGGATTCACGAGAAAACGTAGAAAATGCGGTTCCTGGAGATATCATTGGGGTTTACGATACTGGTAATTTCCAAATTGGCGATACAATTTATAAGGGAAAGAAGGCAATTGAATTTAAAGAATTGCCAACTTTCACACCAGAACTGTTTATGCATGTACGAGCTAAAAATGTTTTGAAGCAGAAATCATTCCATAAAGGAGTGACACAATTGGTTCAAGAAGGAACGATTCAAATGTATACGGCATGGGATTCAGGTGATTATATTTTAGGGGCTGTGGGTCAATTGCAGTTTGAAGTTTTCCAATTCCGAATGGCCAATGAATATAATAGTGAAGTTATTTTGGAGCCGATGGGTTCTAAAATTGCTCGATGGGTTAACGAAGATGAATTGGATCCTAAGATGGCATCATCACGTAATTTGTTGGTACGTGATCGATCAGAAAATCCGGTCTTCTTGTTTGAAAACATGTTTGCTGAACGTTGGTTTACTGATAAGTATCCTGACGTTAAGTTGGAGCAAAAGTTATAAAATAAAAATTATATTTAAGAGGTTAGTTATCAGAAATTCATTGATAATTAACCTTTTTATTTAAATTGAATGGACCTTTTTAAAGAAACGATTAATCAACAACTTAGCAGGAAAATGGTATATTATTAAATAAATAGGTTTGAAAATTAATCAGGGGGTCATTTATCTTAATTAAAAATGATCATAAAGGAGCTTGGAATGGCACAGGAACCATTAGCATTTCGGATGCGACCAAAAACAATTGCAGAAGTTGTCGGTCAACAACATTTAATTGGTCCTGGTAAAATCATTGAGCGAATGGTTAAGGCAAAAATGCTATCATCGATGATTTTATACGGACCACCTGGAACAGGAAAGACTAGTATTGCCAGCGCTATTGCGGGGTCAACACAATATGCTTTTCGAATGTTGAATGCTGCAACTGACAGTAAAAAAGATCTTCAAATTGTGGCTGAAGAGGCTAAAATGTCAGGGACTGTGATTTTGTTGCTAGATGAAATTCATCGTCTAGATAAGACCAAGCAAGACTTTTTATTACCACACCTTGAAAGTGGACGAATTGTTTTAATTGGAGCCACAACGGAGAATCCATACCTGTCTATTAATCCAGCTATTCGTTCTCGGACACAAATTTTTGAAGTTAAGCCTTTAACCCAGTCTGATATGATGGTTGCAATTGAACGGGCGATTCATGATGATAGTCGGGGACTAGGACAGTACCAGATTAAAATTGATCAAGCGGCCAAGGAACATTTAGTACAAGCGACTAATGGTGATTTAAGATCGGCTTTAAATGGACTGGAGTTGGCGGTTAAATCAACCGATCCAAATTCTGACGGAGTGATTGAAATTAATCTAGCAGTTGTGGAAGAAAGTGTTCAAAAGAAGGCATTAACGGCAGATAAAGATGGAGATGCTCACTATAATGTGATTTCAGCCTTACAAAAGTCAATCCGTGGTAGTGATGCTGATGCTGCTTTGCACTATGCTGCGCGGTTAATTGAAGCTGGTGATTTAGTTATTTTGGCCCGTCGCCTGAGAGTGATTGCCTATGAGGATGTTGGAATAGCTAATCCAGCAGGGGTTGAACGAGCCATTATGGCTATTGAAACGGCGGAAAAATTAGGTTTCCTGAAGCCCGAATTCCATTGGCGAATGCTATTATTGAGCTAGCATTGTCACCAAAATCTAACTCTGCCATGATGGCAATTGATGCGGCCTTGTCGGATGTAACGAGTGGTAATGCTGGTGAAATTCCACCTCATTTAAAGGATTCACATTATGCAGGAGCCGAGAAACTAGGTCACGGGGTAGACTACCTGTATCCTCATAATTATTCAGGAGATTGGATTGCACAACAATATTTGCCAAATCGTTTGAAAGGTAAGCAGTATTGGGAACCAAAAGGTAATTCCAAGGTTGAAGTTGCATATCAGCAACAGTATCAGCAATTACGACAAGCACAAAAAAATGGCTTAAAATAAAATAAGGGTAGTATGTGATGAAAAGAATTGAATGGATTGACATTGCAAAAGGGCAAACCATTTTTTTGGTAGTTTTGGTCCATGTTTTAGAAGGAATTTATAAAACTAACTTATTTCCTGAAGCTAAATTAGGCTTAGAATGCTCCATGAGTGGAATTTTTTTGATCATTATGCCAATTTTTTTGGCATTATCAGGTTACCTTTATAAAGTTCCACAAAATCGAAAATATTTTATAGATCAATTTAAGAAAAAAGCGTGGAATTTACTTTGGCCTTCTATCATCTTCTCTGTTATTTATGTTGGATTACAACAATGTGCGGGTGGGGATGTGCATGAAGGACATCAATGGTCATCATTATTAACTATGGGGATTACTCCAATCGGGTATTTGTGGTTCTTAGAAACTTTATTTTTAACTTGGTTGCTAATGAGTGCATTATTTTCACTTAAAATAAATATTTGGTTCCAGGCATTGATATATGTAGGATTAGTGTTTGTCGGTTGGCATGTTCAAGGACCGTTAATTTTACAAGATGTATGTGTTTGGAGTATCTTCTTTTTTCTGGGGTATTTAATTAAAAATAATTCTAAAATAATGCTACAATCAGGTGTTGTAATTGGTTCTTTAATAGTATTATTAATGACTTTGTATGCTCAAAGTCAAATTCCTACAGAATGGTATGACACAAATGGGCCAACACCATTAATCATGTTAGGAAAGTTAGCTAGTGTGATAGTTGCATTTAAATTTTTTCAAGTTTTACATTTGAAAAGAACTAAAATGTATTGGTTAAATGCTGGTAAAAATTCACTAATTATTTATTTAGTTCATGCACCGTTAGCTTCTATTTTGAGAATTTTGTTATTAAAATTAGGAATTAATAATTTTTATTTATTGACCTTTTTAATCTTAATTTTTACTTGGGAGCTTTCTCGGTGGGTCGCCTGGATTAGTTTGAGATATCGACCATTACAAATCATTTTTTATCCGACTCGATGGTGGTCAGATCGAACGAAAGAAAGAAGCTAAAAGAATGAATTAATTATCCTATTCAAAGGGATTTTTAAAAGGATTTGAAAGTCATGAAAGTGAAATATTGTGGGTTTAATGTATCTGAAATTTTTTAAATATTATAAATTGAAAGGGTCTAGATATTATGGAAAATTCAAATCAAGTTACTAAAGATAATCATCAGAAGTACGAGGATTTAATTGCCAAATTAACAAGCCTAAATATAGATTATAAGCTAGTCCATCACGCACCTGCTGAAACTATTCAACAGGCGGATCAATTTATAGCAAATTTAAAAGGCGTTCGAACAAAATCTATGCTTTTACGGGATAAGAAAAATAATTTTTATTTAGTTATCATGGATGATTCAAAACGTTTGGACTTTAAACATTTTCAAGAAGTATCTGGTAAAAAACGTCTCTCTCTGGCTAAAGAAAATGAGGTTGAAGAACTTCTTAATTTAGAACCTGGTATTATTTCTCCGTTTGGCGTCATGTATAGCGAAGGCCATGATGTTGATATTTATTTTGATAAAGATATGCTAGATCAAGAAACTTTATTAACTTTTCACCCCAATGAAAATACACATACAATTTTCTTAGAAGCGGAAGATTTAATGAAGTTTATTAAGTCTTATGGATACACATATAATGTTTTGACAGTGTAGTGATATAAATATTAAATGACTTTAATTTTAAAAAATGTTTTTTAACTCAAAAAAATATAAATAATGGTGTATAATTAATTTATAGTAAATTTCTTGGACGTACGCGTGATCCTATATTCATTATGTTGCTTTACAACCTTTTTCTAAACGGGAATGGCGGAAAGCCGGCGGAGCATACCTTAACACGAGGTAGCTCCAAATGCTGTCTTAGTACCCACTTTCTTATCTTAGGAGCCAACAATGACGGATCAACTAACGGCGCCAATCAAGTGTTTACCGCCTGCTACGGCTCATGCCTGGCAGGCTTTTATTTTATAATAATGGAGAGAAATAATGGTAATTTTTGTTGAAATTTTATTTTCCTTATTAATTGGTGGAATTGGATTCCTTTTATTGAAAAATAAGGATGACTTATTAGGTATTAAAGGGAAATCAATTAAAAAAACGGCAGTTGGATTCGGGGTCTGGTTGATCATTTTAGCAGTAGCTGTGTTAATTAGTATTCTTGTTTGGGGTAGTGCACCTTGGCCTGTCATAGGAATCTTAATTGTAGCAATGTTTTCTACGATGCTATTAGGGATTATTATCAGTCAAAAAATGTTTCATTAAATGTTATTATAATTTAATGAAAAGGGTTACAATCATGGTATAATAAGAATATAAATTAATTTGCGATTTAATCAAAAGGGGGTTGAATTATGGCACTTGAGATGAACTATACAAATATTTTGGTACCGGTTGACGGATCAAAAGAGGCAGAGGCTGCGTTAGATCAAGCGATCGAAATTGCTAAGCGTAACCATGCTGACTTGCATATTTTGCATGTTATTGATACCCGAGCTTTTCAAAATGTTGCTGACTTTAAGACAGCGATGGTCGAAGAAATTGCTGATACAGCAAAGAAGACAATGGATGTTTATTTGAAGCAAGCTCAGGATGCTGGAGTTGAACAGGTTGAATATACGATTGAGTATGGTTCTCCAAAAAATATCATTGGACATCAAGCTGTTGAAAAATATGGCATTGATTTAGTGATTATGGGTGCAACTGGTTTAAATACAATTGAACGTTTCTTAATTGGATCTGTTACCGAGTATGTAACTCGATCAGCCAAGGTCGACACTTTGATTGTACGAGCTAATTAATAATAGATTTTTAAAGAAAGTGAGACACATTCGTTGAAGGGTTACGATTTAAAGTTTTTCCATACTTATCCAACCAAGGATTAAGATGAAAATGACGTTAAAGTAAGAAACCTTACGTTTTATGTCTCAGTTTTTTTTTATGAAAAAATCATATGATATTTTAGATTAAATAATTTATTATAAATTATTACAAAGATACTGAATGAATATTACATTAGAATTACAACGGATTAATGGTCGAAAACGACAAGGATGAATTTCATTAGAAAAAGCATCTAAGAGTTTTTTATTAAAGTTTAATAACAAAAAAATTAGAGTGAAAGCGGTTACTTTGTAATGCGTACTTTTGACATAGCTCTTTTTATTAAGTTAGAATTTAAGACAAGCGATTAAATTATTAATCCGTAAATTGAAAAAAATGCAGGAGGTAATGCATGCCTAAGGTAAAAATTGAACACCTTACGAAAATATTTGGAAAACGAATAAAACCCGCATTAGAGTTAGTTGAAAAACATGCGGATAAGAATGACATTTTAGCAAAAACTGGATCTACAGTTGGTGTTTACGATGCCAACTTAACCATTGAAGAAGGTGAGATTTTCGTTATTATGGGACTTTCTGGTTCAGGAAAGTCAACATTAATTCGATTGTTGAATCGTCTGATTGAACCTACGTCTGGTTCAATTTATTTAGATGGTAGAGATGTTTCAAAAATGGATAAGAAAGAACTGTTAGAGGTTAGACGTACCAAGATGAGTATGGTCTTTCAAAGTTTTGGACTTTTCCCACAACGTACAGTTTTAGAAAATACAATGTATGGTCTTGAAGTACAAGGCATTAAAAAAGATGAGCAAATTAAAAGAGCTGAAAAAGCCTTGGAAGATGTTAATCTTATGCCATTTAAAGATCAATATCCTAGTCAATTATCTGGGGGGATGCAACAACGAGTGGGGTTAGCTCGAGCATTGACTAATGACCCAGAAATTCTTCTAATGGATGAGGCTTTTTCAGCGTTAGACCCATTAATCCGTCGGGATATGCAAGACGAGTTGCTTGATTTACAAGAACGTTTCAAGAAAACGATTATTTTTATTTCCCATGATTTGAATGAGGCCCTTAGAATTGGGGATCGAATTGCGATTATGAAAGATGGAGAAGTTGTTCAAATTGGAACGGGAGAAGAAATTCTAACTAATCCTGCTAATGACTATGTCCGTCAGTTTACGGAAGACTTAGATCGTTCAAAGGTTTTGACTGCTGAAAAGATTATGGCTAAACCATTCACAACAAATGTTGATGTCGATGGACCGAATGTGGCGCTTAAGAAGATGGTAACCGAAGAAGTCAGTGGTTTGGTGGCGGTAGATCGTAAACGTCAATTCCGTGGTTTCCTATCAACAGAGAATGCTCTACGAGCACGACATGATCATTTGCCAGTAACAGATGTTTTGACTGAAATGCCAACTGTATCAAAAGACATGTTAGTTTCAGATATTGTGCCTATTATTTATGACGCTCCAACCCCCTTAGCTGTTGTTGAAGATGGTAAGTTACTAGGGGTAATCATTCGTGGACGAGTGCTTGAAGCTTTAGCACCGGCAACGAATAATGCGGATAAGGAGGGACAAAATGCTTAATTTATTATTACTAACCTCTAAAATTCCATTAGCTGAATATGTTGAGAAGATTGTAAATTGGTTGACTGATAACTGGACTGGTTTCTTTGGAGCTATCCAAACCGGTGGGCAAGCCTTGATGGACTGGTCTAATGCAGCCTTAGGTGCGATTCAACCAATTATTTTGATTATTGCATTAACGATTTTTGCACTCTTAATTAGTGGTAAAAAATGGACTTTCCCACTCTTTACAGCTTTAGGACTACTTCTAGTTTGGAACCAAGGATTATGGTCAGACTTAATTCAAACAACGACTTTGGTATTATTATCAAGTATCTTGGCTATTATTATTGGAGTTCCTCTAGGAATTTGGATGTCAAAATCTAACACTGTTGATAAAATTGTTCAACCGCTACTTGATTTGATGCAAACTATGCCTGGTTTCGTTTATTTGATTCCAGCAGTTGCTTTCTTTGGAATTGGGGCAGTACCAGGAATTTTCGCCTCATTGATTTTCGCTTTGCCCCCAACAGTACGCTTTACTAGTTTGGGAATTCGACAAGTGCCAACAGAAATGGAAGAAGCAGCTGATTCATTTGGATCAACTGCTTGGCAAAAATTATTTAAGGTTGAATTGCCATTAGCTAAATCAACTATTTTAGCGGGAGTTAACCAATCGATTATGTTAGCTCTTTCAATGGTTGTTATGGCCTCAATGGTTGGGGCGCCTGGCCTTGGTCAAGGAGTTTTAGCAGCCGTTCAAAAAGCGGATGTTGGTAGTGGATTCGTTAGCGGATTTGCTTTGGTTATCTTAGCTATTGTGATTGATCGATTTGTTCAATTCACAAATGTTGAGCCTGCCAAGCAAGAACCTAAGAGCCCTATGAAAAAATGGATTGGGGCAATTACAGCCGTTATTTTGTTGGGTAGCATGGTAGTAGGATTATTCCATACACAACAGCAATCAAAGAAGTCAGTTGATCTAGTTTATGTACAATGGGATTCTGAAGTAGCTTCAAATAATGTTTTAGCTGAAGCAATGCGTCAACATGGTTATCAAGTTAATTTAACACCGCTTGATAATGCAGTTATGTGGCAAACTTTAGCTAATGGTCAAGCTGATGCATCTGTATCTGCTTGGTTACCCAATACTCAAAAAGCTCAATATCAAAAATATCATGATCAATTAGATATTTTAGGCCCAAATTTGAAGGGCGCTCGAGTAGGATTAGTTGTTCCTTCTTATATGGATGTAGACAGTATTGATGATTTGCAACAAGAGGCTGATCAAACGATTACTGGAATTGAACCTGGTGCTGGTGTTGTTGCAGCTGCTCAAAAGGCTGTAAAAGAGTATCCAAATTTGAGTGGTTGGCAAGTCCAAACTTCTTCAACTGGATCAATGGCAGTTACTTTAGATAAAGCTATCAAGCAACATCAACCAATCGTAATTACTGGTTGGTCACCACATTGGATGTGGCAAAAATATGATCTTAAGTATTTAGCTGATCCAAAGGGTGTAATGGGTAAGAGTGAGAGCTTGAATACCATGACTCGTAAAGATTTGAAGGAAAGCAAGCCAGATGTTTATAAAGTAATGAAAAAATTCAAATGGCAACCTGATGATATGGAAAGTGTAATGTTGGATATTAGTGGTGGGTCAACACCGCAATCAGCTGCTAAAAAGTGGATTAAAGCCCACCAAAAAGAAGTTGATGCTTGGTTTGAATAAATATTACTGAAAGATTGTTAATATAAATTAGTGCTGAAAAGCAGATTTTGAAACATTCTTATAGAGGTTGAGATGATTTTGTCTCAACCTTTTTTTTACATTAATACTTATTTAATAAGATGAAAATTTAAACATATTTAGAAATAAGTTAGCGCTTTAAATGGCTTTGTCACTGTGTTTTTTAGTGGTATTGATTAAATGAAGCAGGAAATGTTTAAATAAGTATCAATTTATCATTAATATATGTGCAAAAATTCCAAATTTATCATATGATATACTTATATAAAGTTTGATGAAAAGGCTGAGCAAGCTACGAGGGAAAACTATGAAATTACCATTAACAGCAACAGTTTTAAATAAACGCAGTAGTATTACTATTATTGGATCAGTCGGAGATTATCGTGCTCAAATTGAATTAACTTTGGCTGATCAATCAATCGTTCGACCAGAAGTCGATGAAAATGGTTCATTTTTAATCGATATTGACTGGAAAAAAGCTCATGGTGATATTTTGGTTAAAGCAATGCTACCAGAGCATCCAGAAGTTACTAATGAAACAGTTCTTCATGTTCAGGCTCCTGAACCAATTGTGACGGCAGTTTTGTCTACACAAGGGATTACGCGAAAATTAACGGGATCAGTTAATCAGCCTGGGTTATTCATTGAAGTTCATACTCCTGAAAATACCCATCCAATTGAAGTGTTGATTGATGATAAATTAGAATTTGAATTACAAATTCCAATCGCACTTCGTCCAGAAGATTTGCGGGTAACAGCTTTAAACCCAGTAACAGGTGAACAAATGGAAGTGCCCGTTGAAATTGGGGTTACTACCAAGACAATGACGATTCCAATTTTAACGGATGATATGATTAACAGTTATGCTGATGCCGCTGAAGGCCGTCGGGCTGCTTCAGCGGCTTATGATCACAGTTTGATGGAAAAAGCTGCTGCATCAGAATCTTTTGTAAATTCAATCGTAGAATCAATTTCTCCGGATGAAAATACACAATCTCGAGCAGAGTTGGAAGAAATTCAAGCCACAGAAATAAATAGTCCAGTGGAACCTGATATGAATCAAGAGATTCAATCAGAACCAATTCTAGCTACTGATTTTGAGTCATCTAAAATGGAAGATTCAACAATGTTTGATGATAAATTAATTACTACCATTCAAACTATACAGGTTGAAGTATTACAACCTCATTTTATCGACTCAGTTAAAGATACGACAGTAGAACCAGAAAAAGATGCTAAATTCGAAGATGAAGAATTGGTACCTGAACCAGAACAAGATGCTAAG
>AEKF01000075.1_pt1 | contig 17509 bp, 10 predicted proteins | sample 342668 | NCBI WGS metagenome assembly AEKF01 (sample SAMN02954267, study PRJNA50815) | food metagenome | biome: terrestrial; feature: fermented food; material: kimchi; isolation source: Jonggazip commercial cabbage kimchi | place: South Korea | collected 2009-06 | reverse complement strand
TTATATTTACCCGTAAAGCCTAGTGCTCCCCGAACTCCATTGACCTGTACCACGTCTTCTAAGAAAGTTTCTGCAATATACTTAGCCCGTAAAGGGTCACCTGGTAATAGGACTGTTTCGGCGTAGTCGCCCATCTTTGCTTCATTGTGTGGAGTTGCCATAATTAGTTTCTCACTTTCGGTTTACTTGATATCAATTTAGTTATTTTTTATTTAATAATTTTATGAATTAACGTCGGAACCTTAACTGCATCACCTACAACCAGATGTTCCTGTAAATAATCCATAATTTCAGTTATATCTTCTTTTTCCGTGGCAATGGTCATCAAGCTTTCACCCTCAGTAACTGCATCACCCAATTTCTTATGAAGTGTAATGCCAACCCCATAATCTAAAACATCATCTTTTTTAGTTCGGCCACCGCCAAGTTGCATCGAAGCTATTCCAACAGCATCAGCATCTAAACGGCTAAGATATCCGTTCCTTGGAGCAGTCAATTCAACTTCAAATTTAGCGTGAGGCATCAAATTATAATTTCCTAGGACTCGATTATCTCCACCTTGCGCAGTAATCATTTCACCAAACTTGACTAGAGCTGAACCATCTTCAATTGTTCTCATCAACATTTCACGAGCCGTTACTTCATCATCCGCTTTTTGAGCCATTACTACCATGGGTGCGGCTAAGGTGAGGGTCACTTCCAACAAATCCTTAGGTCCTTGCCCTTTTAATGTATCCAAAGTTTCCTCAATTTCCAGAGTATTACCAATTTTATTCCCCAAAGGTTGGTTCATATCGGAAATCACTGCTTGCATCTGCATTCCAGCTTCTTTGCCAATTTTAACCATGATTTGGGCTAAAGCTTCTGCTTGATCCTGTTCCTTCATAAATGCTCCAGATCCAGTTTTAACGTCTAAAACTAGAGCATTATTCCCGGTAGCCAATTTCTTCGACATAATTGAAGCAGCAATCAAAGGAATTGAGTCAACGGTTGCGGTCACATCTCGTAGGGCGTACATTTTCTTATCAGCTGGTGCAATGTTTCCCGTTGCTCCAATAATTGCAGTTCCTACCTTATCAATTTGAGCTTTAAATTCATCTTCACTAATTTCAACCTGATAACCAGGAATAGCTTCCAACTTGTCCAAAGTCCCACCAGTATGACCCAATCCACGACCAGAAATCATGGGAACTTTAATTCCCAATGCAGCCAACATCGGTGCTAATGGTAAACTCACCTTATCGCCCACACCTCCAGTGGAATGCTTATCAACTTTAATGCCTTCAATAGTGCTCAAATCTAAAACATCCCCTGAATGCATCATTGCCATCGTTAAATTAGTCAATTCTGGAATAGTCATTCCCGTAAAATAAGTAGCCATAAGAAAGGCTGATATTTGATAGTCTGGAATCTTACCGGCTGTAAAATCTTGAATCATTGTCTCGATTTCATTTGATGTTAATTCTTCATTATTTCGCTTTTTCATCAAAGTTTCTAACATTGTCATCACTATCACCTCAACCTGTTTATATAAAGCTTTTTGAATCCCAAAAATAAATAAACTTAAACTTATATTCGTAATTTAATTTATTTTAATTCTTTAAAAAGCTAGTTCCTACCTGATTATCAAGCTTGAAGTTGTCTAAAATAGTTGCTCCAAAATCAGCAAAAGTTGATCTGACACCTAATGATCCGTGAGATTCCATACTTGGTGAATATGCCAAAACTGGCACTTGTTCTCGTGTATGATCAGATCCTTTAAAGCCTGGATCATTTCCATGATCAGCAGTAATTAACAGAAGATCATCGGGTTTCAGCGCTGACATTACTTGTCCCAAACGTTGGTCAAACTGCATCAATTCTTTACCCATACCTTCAGGGTCACGACGATGCCCATATAAAGTATCAAAATCTACTAAGTTGGTAAATGCGAAACCTGTGAAATCCTGTTGAATAACTTTATCCACATGATCCATTCCATCACGATTAGACTCATTATGATATCCCTCATCAATTCCTTGACCCGAGAAAATATCATTGATTTTTCCAATTCCAATTACCTTTTGTCCTGCAACTTGGAGCCGCACTAAATCGGTCATCCCAGTCGGTGCCAATGCAAAATCATGTCGATTGGACGTTCGCTTAAAGTCATTAGCATTATGTCCAATAAACGGACGTGCAATAATTCGACCAATAATATTTGGCGCTTTGTTTACCAATGAGCGTGCGTATTCACAAATCTTATAAAGTTCTTCCACCGATATTACATCTTCATGGGCAGCAATCTGCATCACAGGGTCTGCTGAAGTATAAATAATCAAAGCCTCATCCTTTACAGCTTCCTCCCCATAATCTTTGATAACTTCAGTTCCAGAATACGGACCTTTCGCAATAATTTTACGTCCAGCAAACGCACCAATTTTATCCAATAAATCCTTAGGGAAACCATTTGGATAAGTACTTAATTCGTACATCATCGGAAGACCCATCATTTCCCAATGACCATCTAATGAATCCTTACCGGCTGACATTTCCGTCATTTTTCCATAATATCCTACCGGGGAATCAATTGGTTCAATCCCTTTAATCTGATTCTCGGTTCTAATATTTCCCAAACCAATTCTTTGTAAGTTGGGTAAAGCCCAATCACCTTTAAAATATTCACCAATATGCCCCAAAGTATCTGATCCATCATCTCCATACTTAGCAGCATCAGCAGCACTTCCAATTCCGATTGAATCTAAAACAATTCCAAAGATACGCTTATACATGTTTCTACCCCATTTCTAAAATAACGATCAAAAAAACACCTCGACACGATTAGTATCCAGGTGCATAACTACCTTCGTTTATAATCGCAACTTATCATCACAATTTTCGAATTAAATTTTAATAGTTACTTTTTGAAATTTCATCATTCATAATAGCTACTGATGCAGAAACACCTAAGCGCGTAGCACCAGCTAAGATCATGTCATCCGCCTCCTGGCGCGAGTGAATTCCACCAGAAGCCTTCACACCAAAGTTAGGTCCCACTGTCTCACGCATTAATTTAACATCTTTTAATTTCGCACCAGCTGTTGAGAAGCCAGTTGAAGTCTTTACAAAGTCAGCTCCACCTTTAACAGTTGCTTCGGATGCCCGAATAATCTCTTTTTCTGTCAATAAAGCAGTCTCGATGATAACCTTTAAGATAGCACCACGATCATGAGCTGCCTTAGCCAATTGGGCAATTTCATCTGTAACCATGGCATCATTTCCGCCTTTAAGTTCACCAATATTGATCACCATATCAACTTCAGTAGCACCATTTTCAATGGCATCAATAGTTTCGGCAACCTTAACGGCCGTAGTATTAGCTCCCAAAGGAAATCCAATTACTGTACATACGTTAACTGTTGTATCCTTCAATTTTTCTGCTCCGTAGGCAACCCAATATGGGTTCACGCAGATTGAGGCAAAATCGTACTCCTTTGCCTCATCAATAATGGCTTGGATCTCTTTTTTTGTCGCGTCAGCTTTCAAAAGAGTGTGATCCATATATTTTGCTAATTCGTGCTTTGTTAGTGACATCATGATAATATCGACCTTTCAAAAAAATATTTTTATTTTTAGGAATGCCCAAATCCCTAGCACTGGTAGTCTCCTCGCCACTTCACTACCAACCCGCAGACGTTTATTTTTTGTTAATTGTAAACGCTTACATTTGATATTTTAGCATGCCTTAATAGGTTTTACAACCAATTGTGTTTTTTTATATTAAAAATAATAGATATTAAAAAACCAGAACAAAATTGTCCTGGTTCTTGAACGTTTATAACGATATTTTTAATTTCTTTTGCATTTTGATATGTTCTAATCCAGCTTCATAAAATGGCACACCAAATGCTTCAAAACCTAATTTAGCATAAAATGGTTTCGCAGGCATTTGTGCATCTAATTCAACCAGTTTGATCTTTTGATTCATGGCTTCTTTAAGAATAAATTCTAATAAATTTTTAGCCATTCCTTGCCCTCGATAGTCCTTTAAAGTAGCAACCCGTTCCAAATGCCAAGTTTGATCAGTGGCATTAACCCGACCAGTAACGACAGGCTGTTGATCCAAATAACCCACATAATGAATTCGCTCATAGTCAGTTTGATCGTGTTCTAACTCTGGATCAATTCCTTGTTCACCAATAAAAACTATATCGCGAATTAAGAGTGCGTCCATATTAACTTGACTCGCACCGATCCCACTTTTAATTATCATTTGAAATCCTCTTTCTTTATTTCGCTTTTTTATTAAATTAATAATATGTACCATTATAATTTTTTGACATTAATTAGACCTTTAGCAACTTTAATTTTTACTTTATTATGCCTAAATATTAATCAATTTCATCTTTAAAAAGTTCAAAAATACATTTTATTTATATCAAAATATATTTTTATCGATTATACTATGACCCATTAGATATTTGTTGAATTTATTATTTTAACGTATGATGGACATATACATTCCGTTACTTTTTAACACAGGATCAATGGAGGATAAATTTTATGACTTTTAGTTTTAACGGTGAACCCGTAACAGTCCCTGGAAATCAACCTAAACTGGGTATGAAGCTTCCAACTTTTAGTGTCGTAGATGCCAAAAATCAAACTATCTCAGCCCAAGATTTATTAATTGATAAACCTTTATTAATTAGCGTTGTTCCTAATATCAATACTTCCGTCTGCAGCTTACAAACTAAGCATTTCAATGAAACTGTTGATCAACATCCTAATGTTAACTTCGTAACTATTTCAACTAATACTGTGGAAGAGCAGTCAAATTGGTGTGCCGCCGAAAATGTTGAAAATATGAAAATGCTATCTGATGTTGCCCATGATTTTGGCGACGCGATGGGGCTATATGTTCCAGAATTAAAATTAGATTTACGTTCAGTCTGGATTATTAACCCCAATGGAACGGTTAAATACTCAGAGATCTTACATGATCAAGGACAAGAACCGAATTATACTGAGGCACTTAAAAATATCTAAAAAAATACAATGTGAATTAAAATTATTTAAACAAAAAAAGCCGAGACAAAATGTCTCGGCTTTTTTATTAACCAAATTTAATTCTTACAAATTCATTGAATTTTCAATATCTGAAATTGAAGGAATACTTGCCCCTTCTTCAGTTGTTGAAACAACTGGATCAGCATCAAGCTTTGGTTTTACTGAACGATATTCTGGCATTCCAGTTCCCGCTGGGATTAGCTTACCAATAATAACGTTCTCTTTCAATCCGATCAAAGGATCATTCTTTCCACGAATAGCAGCATCAGTTAAGACACGTGTTGTTTCTTGGAAGGAAGCCGCTGAAAGGAATGAATTGGTCTCCAATGAGGCCTTCGTAATTCCTAACAAAACTGGACGAGCTGTTGCTGGTAACTTACCAGACTTCAAAACAGGCTCATTAGCTTCACGGAATTGAGCGATATCAAGCAAAGTTCCTGGCAACAATTCAGTTGCTCCTGGATCCATCACACGAACCTTACGCAACATTTGACGTGCCATAACTTCGATGTGCTTATCACCAATTTCAACTCCCTGCATCCGGTAAACTTGTTGAATTTGTTCAACAATATAGTTTTCCGTTGCCATCGTATCACGAACTTTGATAATTTCCTTTGGATCAGCTGATCCTTCACTAATTGTGTTTCCACGGTGAATGTGATCACCTTCAGCAAACTTCATACGTGCAGACATTGGAAGAGTATAAGTACGAGTATCAGTCTCGCCCTTAATAGTAACTTCCTTAGTCCGATCAGCTGGATTTTCTTCAATTGATTCGATAATTCCTGATACTTCAGAAATTTGAGCTTGTCCCTTAGGGTTACGAGCTTCAAAGATTTCTTGCACACGAGGAAGTCCCTGAGTGATATCATCACCGGCAACTCCACCTGTGTGGAAAGTACGCATTGTCAATTGAGTACCAGGTTCTCCGATTGATTGGGCAGCAACCGTACCAACGGCTTCACCAATTTCAACCACATCACCAGTAGCCATGTTACGTCCATAACAGTGAACACAGACACCGTGTTCAGTATTACAAGTAAAGGCTGAACGAATATTAACCGTCTTAACACCTGCAGCATCAATTGCCTTGGCGATATTTTCATCGATCAAACCGTTATGTGCAACAATTACATCCCCAGTTTCAGGGTTTACAACTGTCTTTTGAGCATAACGACCAAGTACTCGATCATACAATGGTTCGATAGTTTCATTTCCATTCATAATGGCTGAAACGTCAAGTCCACGATCAGTATCACAATCCAATTCACGAATAATAACGTCTTGGGCCACGTCGACCAAACGACGAGTCAAATATCCAGAATCGGCCGTCTTCAAAGCCGTATCGGTCATTCCCTTACGAGCTCCGTGGGTTGAGAAGAACATTTCCAAAACGGATAGACCTTCACGGAAGTTGGCAATGATTGGCAATTCCATGATTTTTCCATTAGGAGCAGCCATCAATCCACGCATTCCAGCCAATTGAGTAAAGTTAGAAATGTTACCACGAGCTCCAGAATCTGACATCATAAAGATGTTATTATCTGGTTCGAAGTGTTCAATCAGCTTTTCAGTGATATCATCTTTAGCCTTGTTCCAAATATCAATAACACGCGTATAACGCTCATCATCGGTGATCAAACCACGACGGAATTGCTTTGAAACTGTTGCAACCTTAGCATGGGCTGCTTCAATAATTTCAGGCTTTTCCTTCAAATCGGTAACGTCGGCAACCCCAACTGTCAAACCAGACTTAGTTGACTCAGCATAACCTAAGTCCTTCATTCGGTCCAATAGTAGTGAAGTTTCTGTAACCTTATAGATCTTGTAAACTTCCGCAATAATATCTGACAAGTAACCCTTCTTAAAGGCACCATAGATAGGAGTATTATTCATATATTCATGAATATCTTGTCCTGGTTCCAAGAAGAACTTATCATCAATTTTCTTCAAGTTATCTTCAGTCGGTTCATTCAAATATGGAAAATCAACTGGCAAGATATCATTAAAGATTAACTTACCAACAGTGGTAACCATAATCTTGCTACGTTGTTCATCCGTAAATGGCTTAGCAGCATCAAATGAAGACGTTTTAACTCCCACTCGTGTATGCAAGTGAACATACTTGTTTTGCAAAGCAGTCTGGGCTTCGTTAAGATCACTAAAGATCATTCCTTCACCCTCACGACCAGCTTCTTCAGTCGTTAAGTAGTAGTTTCCGATAACCATGTCCTGTGATGGGGCAACGATTGGCTTTCCATCCTTAGGTGCCAAGATGTGGCCAGCAGCAAGCATCAACAAACGAGCTTCAGCTTGAGCTTCATCAGACAATGGCAAGTGAATGGCCATCTGGTCCCCGTCGAAATCGGCGTTATAAGCTTCGGTAACCAAAGGATGCAAACGCATTGCCTTACCAGAAACCAAAACTGGTTCGAACGCTTGAATTCCCAAACGGTGCAACGTTGGGGCACGGTTCAAAAGAACAGGATGTTCTTTGATCACGTCCTCCAAAACGTCCATAACGTCTTCATCCTTGCGATCAATCTTACGCTTAGCAGCTCGGATATTGCCAGCTAATTCACGTGAAACTAATTCTTTCATGATGAATGGACGGAAAAGTTCCATTGCCATTTGAACTGGCAATCCCATTTGGTTCATCTTCAAGAAAGGCCCAACGTCGATAACTGAACGTCCAGAATAATCAACACGCTTTCCCAACAAGTTTTGACGGAAACGTCCTTGCTTACCCTTAAGCATATGTGACAAAGACTTTAATGGACGATTTCCTGGTCCAGTTACGGGACGACCACGACGACCGTTATCGATCAAGGCATCAACCGCTTCTTGTAACATACGCTTTTCGTTTTGTACGATAATTCCAGGAGCGTTCAACTCTAACAAACGCTTCAAACGATTATTTCGGTTAATAACCCGTCGGTACAAATCATTCAAATCAGATGTGGCAAAACGGCCACCTTCCAATTGAACCATAGGACGCAAATCAGGTGGAATAACTGGAATTACATCCATAACCATCCAATCAGGATTGTTTCCTGACTTTACAAAGGCTTCAATGATATCCAAACGTCGAACTGCACGAATACGCTTTTGACCAGTGGCTTCACGCAAGTCCGCCTTCAACTGCTCAACTTCGCCTTCCATATCAGCATTTTGTAACAATGTACGAATTGCTTCGGCTCCCATTTGGGCTTCGAAACGGTTTCCATAACTAGCTTTATTGTCACGATATTCACGTTCTGACAACAATTGCTTAGCAACTAATGGTGTATCTCCACCATCTGTTACAACGTAAGAAGCAAAATAAATTACTTCTTCCAATTGACGGGGTGACATATCAAGAACTAATCCCATACGTGAAGGAATACCCTTGAAGTACCAGATATGTGAAACTGGTGCGGCTAATTCAATGTGACCCATCCGTTCGCGACGAACCTTTGATGAGGTAACTTCCACACCACATCGATCACAGACAATTCCCTTATAACGAATTCGCTTGTATTTACCACAAGCACATTCATAATCCTTAGTTGGTCCGAAAATTCTCTCATCAAACAACCCATCTTTTTCAGGCTTAAGTGTTCGATAATTGATCGTCTCAGGCTTTTTTACCTCACCATAAGACCAGCTACGAATCTTATCTGGACTTGCCAAACCGATTTGCATGCTTTCAAATTTATTGACATCAATCAATGTTTTGACCCCTTTCAATCATTCCTTATATTCATATGAGGTTTAACTCATTATTTATTAAATTAATCTGCTGCTGGGACGTCTTTTTTGTCGCCCTCATCTGCAAATTCCTTTGCTAAACGTTGAGCTTGTGCTGTTGCAACTTCAATGTTGACGACTGTGTCATCCTCATCCATATCCCGCAACTCGATTTCTTGATGATTTATATCAAGAACCTTCATATCCAAACCAAGTGATTGTAATTCTTTCACCAACACACGGAATGATTCTGGCACTCCAGGCTTAGGAATTTGTTCACCCTTAACAATAGCTTCATAAGTCTTAACACGACCAATAACGTCGTCGGACTTATAAGTCAAAATTTCTTGCAAAGTATGTGCTGCCCCATAAGCTTCAAGGGCCCAAACTTCCATTTCTCCGAAACGCTGTCCTCCAAATTGAGCCTTACCACCCAAAGGTTGTTGTGTAACCAATGAGTAAGGGCCGATTGAACGTGCGTGGATCTTATCTTCTGACATGTGCGCTAACTTCATATAATGCATGATTCCAACAGAAACACGCTTATCAAAGGCTTCTCCAGTACGACCATCATACAAAACTGACTTTCCATCAGCTGGTAATCCGGCTTCCTTTACGGCTTCCCAAATATCTGAGTCACGCGCCCCGTCAAAGACAGGTGAAGCAATATGGATACCCAATTCACGAGCAGCCATACCTAAGTGAAGTTCCAAAACTTGTCCAATGTTCATACGTGAAGGCACACCCATTGGTGACAACATAATGTCAATTGGTGTTCCATCTGGCATGTATGGCATGTCTTCTGAAGGAACAATTACTGAAACTGTTCCCTTGTTTCCGTGACGACCGGCCATCTTATCACCAACTTGAATCTTACGACGTTGAGCGATATAAACACGAACCATCCGGTTAACACCAGGGGCCAATTCATCTCCGTTTTCACGTGTGAAGACTCGGACGTCTTGAACAACTCCGCCCCCACCGTGTGGAACCTTCAATGAAGTATCACGTACTTCTCGAGCCTTCTCACCGAAGATGGCATGCAACAAACGTTCTTCAGCTGAAAGTTCTGTTACACCCTTTGGTGTAACTTTTCCAACCAAGATGTCACCATCTTCTACTTCAGCTCCAATACGGATAGTTCCATCTTCATCCAAATTCTTCAATTGGTCTTCACCAGTATTTGGAATTTCACGTGTGAATTCTTCAGGGCCAAGTTTTGTATCACGAGCCTCTGATTCATATTCCTCAATGTGAATTGAAGTATAGACATCATCACGAATCAAACGTTCGTTAATAATGATGGCATCCTCAAAGTTATATCCTTGCCAAGTCATAAAGGCGATCAATGGATTTTGTCCCAAAGCTAGTTCACCTTGTTCCATTGAAGGACCGTCAGCAATAACTTCATCAACATCAACATGATCTCCAACACTAACGATTGGACGTTGGTTATAATTCTTTCCGGCGTTTGAACGACGGAACTTCATCAACTTATAGTTATCTAGTGAACCATCTTCACGACGAATCCGAATTTCGCGACCATCAACATATTCAACTGTTCCGGCGTTACTTGCGATCATTGCAACACCCGCGTCATGGGCGGCCTTATATTCAATTCCAGTTCCAATTAATGGAGCATGGGGCTTGATCAAAGGCACAGCTTGACGTTGCATGTTGGCTCCCATCAAGGCACGATTTGAGTCATCGTTTTCCAAGAATGGGATCGCAGCAGTGGCTACGGCTACAATTTGTTTAGGTGAAACGTCCATGTAATCGACTTGGTCAATTGAAACTTCCAAGTTTTCATCCCCACGACGAGCCAAAACAGTGTCAGTAGCGAATGAACCATCTTCATTCAAAACTGAGTTTCCTTGTGCTACGGTGAAATTATCTTCTTCATCGGCCGTCAAGAAGTCAATACGGTCTGTAACTTTGTGATCAGACCATGAAACACGACGGTATGGAGTTTCAATAAATCCATATTTATTAACTTTTCCATAGGTTGCCAAAGAATTGATCAACCCAATGTTAGGTCCTTCAGGCGTTTCGATTGGATCCATTCGACCATAGTGCGTATAATGCACGTCTCGAACTTCATATCCAGCACGATCACGAGTCAAACCACCAGGTCCAAGGGCTGATAGACGACGCTTGTTGGTCAATTCACCCAAAGGATTTGTTTGGTCCATGAACTGTGAAAGTTGTGATGAACCGAAGAATTCCTTAACTGAAGCAACCACTGGACGAATATTAATCAATTGTTGTGGCTTCACTGTTTCAGGATCCAAAGTAGTCATTCGTTCACGAACAACACGTTCCATACGGGTCAAACCGATTCGGAAAGTGTTTTGGAGCAATTCTCCAACTCGACGAATACGACGATTTCCCAAGTGATCAATATCGTCAACGTTTCCAATTCCATATGAAAGGTTTAAGAAATAATTCATTCCAGCGATGATATCAGCTGGTTGAATAGTTCGAACCTTTGGATCAATTTGACCATTTCCAATAATTGGCAAGTTCTTTTCAGGATCATTTGGATCCATTACCAAAATTGTTTGCAAAGTCATTGGTGTGTTTACAACAGCATCATCAGATGGTGTATAAGTTGTAGTCTTGAAATCAGGATTTTGAAGATAAGGCTTCAATTGTCCTAAGACCTTCTTATCAACAACCGTTCCCTTTGGCGCAATTACTTCACCAGTTTCAGGATCTGCCAAAGTTTCTGCCAAAGTCAAACCGAGCAAACGGTTCTCCATAGCCAACTTTTTGTTGATTTTATAACGACCAACTGGAGCCAAATCATAACGCTTTGGATCAAAGAAACGAGCAACCAAAAGATTTCGTGACGCATCAACCGTCGTTGGCTCTCCTGGACGCAACTTTTCAAAGATGTCCTTCAAAGCTTCTTCAACTCGTGAATCTTCCATAACTTTGTGCACATCTTTTTCAAGAGTCAAATTGATTGAATCATATTGATCTCCTAAGATTTGCAAAACTTCATGGTCTGATCCATAACCCAATGCTCGTACTAATTCAGTAACTGGCAACTTACGTGTTCGGTCAATTCGAACATAGCTAAGTCCCTTGGCATCGGTTTCATATTCCAACCAAGCACCACGTGATGGAATATAAGTAGTTCCATAACGAGGACGTCCGTTTTTATCATTTTCAACGTTGTAATAAACACCCGGTGAACGCACAAGTTGTGAAACGATTACTCGCTCTGCTCCATTAATAATGAAGGTTCCACTTGGCGTCATCTTTGGGAAATCACCAAAGAAGACAACATCTTCTTGAATTTCTCCCGTTTCATGATTTGTTAAACGAAGCGTAACTTCTAAGGGTGCTGAATAATTAGCATCGTGCATACGAGCTTCTTCAACACTATATTTTTCATCCTTTAATCTGTAGTCAACGAATTCAAGGGTTAACTTACCTTGATAGTCTTCAATTGGCAAAATATCGTTAAATATCTCACTCAATCCTTCATCCATAAACCAGTCATAGGAATCTTTTTGAATTGCAATCAAATTTGGCAAGTCCAAGACTTCTTTAATCCGTGCGTACGAACGACGTACTCGGTGCTTACCATACTTAACTAAATGATGTTCTGCCAAGTTTTCCACCTCACTCTAAATTTTGGTCTGCTGTGCACCAAATGAAATATTACTGTTTAGTTACAAATCGTGTATTTCACCCATTTTTAAGCGCAAAAAAGATAATAACGCTTATTTTATCAAAAGCGCTATTATCCTTGCTATAAAGCCATTTGGGGACAATATTTCCTAAATAACTTTTTAAATACACAGTTAAACTAATCTAAATATAACAGTTTTGACTGTTTTTTTCAACCTGTTACCCTTATACCAAATCCAATTCAATAAACCAGATAGCAATTTAACTTAATCTTATTAATTTTTAACCATTTCTTTTTTCATCGGTTTAACAGTGATGGTAATTTCATCTTTCTTAGCACCCAAAGTTACCTGATCATTGACGGTAATTTTTCCTGCTAACAGTTCTTCACTCAAACGATCTTCAACTAAGTTTTGCAAAGCCCGACGAATTGGTCGTGCCCCATATTCTGGATCAAATCCAGCTTTAGCCACAACTGAAATTGCTGCGGGCGTCATTTTAACCTTGAAGCCTTGATTGGCAATTCTTTTAATCATTTGATCCGCCATCAAGCGAACAATTTGTTGAACTTCTGACTCAGCCAAAGATTGGAAGACCACCACTTCATCAATTCGATTGATGAACTCAGGGCGGAAGGTCTCTTTTAAAGTCTTCCGCATGACGTTGTTCATCTTTTCAAAATTACCAAAGCTATTATCAGCCCCAAATCCAACCGACTTTTCATCACGGAGTCGTGTCGCTCCCAAATTAGAAGTCATAATAATGATTGTATTTCTAAAATCAACCTTACGTCCCTTTGAATCGGTCAAATAACCATCATCAAAGACTTGTAACATTAAGTTATAAATATCAGGATGTGCTTTTTCCGCCTCATCTAATAAAACAACTGAATATGGATTTCGACGAACTTTTTCTGTTAACTGTCCGCCTTCATCATAACCCACATATCCTGGTGCTGATCCAATCAAACGACTTGTTGAATATGACTCCATAAATTCAGACATATCAACTCGAATCATATTATCTTCCGAGCCAAACATTGTTGCAGCCAATGCTTTTGCCAATTCAGTTTTTCCAACCCCTGTTGGTCCCAAAAACATAAACGTTCCAATTGGACGATTTGGATCTTTCAATCCTGAACGAGCACGTCGAATTGAACGAGCGATAGCGGAAATAGCTTCATCTTGACCAATCACACGTTCATGCAATTCTTTTTCAAGATTCAAAAGTCTTTGTTGTTCACTCTTTGTCATCTGTTGAACTGGAATTCCTGTTTGCTCAGCCAAAACTTCAGCAATCATCTCTGGTTCAACTTTTAAACGATCACTTCCCGTCGTAGCCTGTTCTTGGCGATAGTTATCAAGTCGTTTCTTTTGCGTCATTTCTTTCTTACGAATTTGGGCAGCTAATTCAAAATCAAGCTCTTCTAAAGCTTGATCTTTTTCAGTACGTAACGCTTGCAACTTAGCTTCTAACTTAACCAAAGGAGTTTTTACCCCCATTTGATCAATTCGTACTTTTGCGGCCGTTTCATCCATTAAATCAATTGCCTTATCTGGCAAGAAACGATCTGGGACGTATCGACTTGATAACTTTACTGCTGCTTTATTGCATCATCTGTAATCTCAACCTGATGATGACTTTCATAACGTGATTTTAGGCCACGTAAAATCTCCACTGCATCAGCTTCACTAGGTTCATTGACCATTACTTGTGCAAAACGACGTTCCAAAGCGGCATCGGTTTCAATATACTTTTGATATTCATTTAACGTCGTGGCCCCAATGGTTTGCAGTTCACCACGTGCAAGAGCTGGCTTTAAAATATTAGAAGCATCAATTGCCCCCTCTGCGCCGCCAGCACCAATTAACGTATGTAATTCATCAATAAACAGAATTACTTTTCCATCTTGATGAATTTCTTCGATAATCTTTTTCAAACGATCTTCAAATTCACCACGGAATTTTGTTCCTGCTACTAATGAACCCATATCTAACATCATCAGACGCTTACCAAGTAAATCAGCTGGGACATCACCTTGGGCCAATTTTTGAGCCAAACCTTCTGCAATTGCTGTCTTACCAACACCTGGTTCACCAATCAAAACTGGATTATTTTTAGTTCGGCGGGCCAAAATTTGGATCACTCTTTTAACTTCATCAGTCCTACCAATCACAGGGTCCATTGATCCTGCATTAGCTTGTGCCGTTAAATCACGTGCTAACCCATCAAGTGTTGGAGTTCCACCTTGTTCTTCATTATTTTTATTCCGGCGTCGATCGCGTTGTGGCTTTTCTTCAATCCCCAACATCTGAATCACTTGTCGGCGAACATCATTTGGATTAACTTCTAACTCAAATAAGATTCTTGATGACAAAACACTTTCATCAGCCAATAGGGCCAACAAGATATGTTCTGTTCCAATTTGATTGGCATTAAGTCTTTGAGCCTCTTGAGCTGCTAAGTTTAAAATTTCAGCCGCTTTTGGTGAATATGGTCGAAAAGCTAAGTCAGATCGTTTTGCATTTCCATAACCAATAAACCCTTCAACTGTTTCTTGCAAAGATTCTATTGATAAATCAAATGAACGTAAAACGTTGCTGGCAACACCATCATATTCTAAGACAAGTGCTAATAATAAATGCTCAGTGCCTACCGCTTGGTGTCGAAAATAGCGTGCTTGTTCCTGCGCCAACTTCAATACATTTTGTGCACTTTGTGTGTAATCTTCTGCCATGTTTATTCAACCTCCTGAATAATTTCAAACCGTAACCGTTCAATGAGTTCTCGCATTAAATGCGCCCGCAGTTGATCACCTTCTTCTGCACTAACACGATTCAGACTTGCTGGTCGGAATAATGTTGAAATCAGTTCAACTTCACGCTGGGACATTAATTGCATCTCTTGAATAATTTGTAATAATTCTTGACTAGCTTGTACCGTGATTTGGGATGGTATCATCTTTAAAACCGCCACTAATTGATACGCTCGATCGTTTTCATCAATGCGTGTTATTTTAATATAACCATTCCCACCCCGTTTTGAATCAACTAAATAACCGCGGTGCGTGGAAAAACGAGTTCGTAAAACATAGTTAATCTGTGAAGGTACCACTTCAAAACGTTGTGCCAATTCGGCTCTTCTAATTTCAATTACCGATTGAACTTGCAACAATTGAAGTAAATACGCTTCAATAATATCCGTCATATTCTTAGAAGACATATCGTATTCCTTATTTTTAATTTAAATTAGCTTAATTTTATCATTTTTAGACTTAAATTAATTAAAAAACAAACATTTTAATTATTAAAAACCCTAAATATTGAAAAAGTTTAACCTACTCTAACGTTTAAAGCTTAAAAAAAGATAAAACGACAATAAAAGAGATTGGAAATCCAATCTCTTTTATAATAAGATATTAATGCACCTAGCAGGAGTCGAACCTGCAACCTTCTGATTCGTAGTCAGACACTCTATCCAATTGCGCTATAGGTGCAAAATAATTGTGGGCTATCATATTTATCAAGCCAATGCCGACTACTGGAATCGAACCAGCGACCTCTTCATTACTAGTGAAGCGCTCTGCCAACTGAGCTAAGTCGGCTTGATAGATATAAAATGCGGATGACAGGAATCGAACCTGCACGTCACAAGGACACAGGAACCTAAATCCTGCGCGTCTGCCAGTTCCGCCACATCCGCATAGATGTTTTACTGTAGTAACCGAAACAACTTATATATCATAACAACTATATTGCAAAGTGTCAACGATATTTTATAAATTAATTTCAATTTGTTTTAAAGCAGCAATCCATTTACGTGTTTGTGAATCTAAAGAACTCTTGTCACTCGCAATAGCTTGATTTAAGTATAACACCTCAACAGACTTCCAAGCAACCCCTTCTTCATTTAAAAAACTTTTTTGAAGATCACTAATCTGAGCGGCTTGTAATTGTTGCAATTTTTCAGGCTGGTTTCGATATTGTGCAGCAAACCAGTTCAAAGCTAAATGCTGAGTAACAATTTCATCAAAGGTTTGCAAACTTACATTCACCATAATAAGCCGATCTTTTAGTGGTACAGCCGGAACTTCACGCTTTAAAAATTTCATAAAATTTGTTTTTTGAAGACTTAAAATATAATAAAACTGCCAAGGAACTTGATTACCAATAGTTTTAAAGCTTTGTTCCAATCCATCCTCTAAATTCCATATTGTTTGTGTTCCAAATTGGTCAATTAGGATATTCAAAAAGCGCAGCATAGTTTCTTGAATCACCCACACTGGTTGTTTTTGATTCATCAAATGATATCGGACTGTTAAAAAGTCAGCGATTTTATCATTCATAATAGTTTTACTATTATGATCCAACTGTCTTCTGGCAACATTTTTTTGTCGTTTCATTTGATTGACTTGTGCGAATTTACCCTGCTTAACCATTCCCAATTTCCTTTCAAATAAAAATGAGGTCGGGACAAAAAGATCCCAACCTCCCTCTATAAAATCATTCTAAACTCCGAATGTCGGGCTCGAACCGACGACAGCACGATTAACAGTCGTGTGCTCTACCAACTGAGCTAATTCGGAATAATTGTAACCTGGCTACAACTTTATATTTTAATGGTTTATCTTATCGTTGTCAAATACTTATTATTCTTTGTTCATATCCACTGTTTTTTACATTAGTTTTAATTATACTTCTATAAAATTAACAAATAAATTTTAAACAACAAAAATGTCGTATAAAAGTTAGATAAATATCCAACTAATATACGACATCTAAGAACGAGTTTTATAACACGTATTTCATTAACTCCCAAAATTTAAAGCATTATGTGGAAGGCTAATTTTTATAATACAGAATATAATTTCCCCAAATTATATCTTAAAAATTAGTTCTTCTTTTCCATGGCATGACCACCGAATCCATTACGCAAAGCTGATACTACTTTTCCAGTAAATGTGTCTGCTTGTAATGAACGGTTACGCATCATCAATGAAATTGCGATTACTGGGGCTGGTACTTGGTTATCCAAAGCTTCTTCAACAGTCCACTTTCCTTCTCCAGTTGCTACCACACGTCCTGTAATG
>AEKF01000073.1_pt1 | contig 17851 bp, 15 predicted proteins | sample 342668 | NCBI WGS metagenome assembly AEKF01 (sample SAMN02954267, study PRJNA50815) | food metagenome | biome: terrestrial; feature: fermented food; material: kimchi; isolation source: Jonggazip commercial cabbage kimchi | place: South Korea | collected 2009-06 | reverse complement strand
TTAAACTTGTCAACAGCTCCGTCGGCTTGAGTAAACTTAGCCTTACCAGTGTAGAATGGGTGTGAGTCTGATGAAGTTTCAACACGAACCATTGGGTAAGTTGCTCCCTCAAATTCAGCAGTTGCGTCAGTCTTAACAGTTGAACCTGCTAAGAATTGAGCTCCAGTAGTAGTATCAACGAATACAACGTCGCGGTATTCTGGGTGAATTCCTTCTTGCATGATGTTTCTCCTTATAGCCCTGATCCATCTTGGAAACAGAGTCAGATTTATTAACCAAACTATTATAACATATCAGCCTTATGTACAAAAGCCTTATTCATAAGTATCAACAGATCTTTTTATAAATAAATTTAACTTTTGGTACTGTCATCGTCAGTTTTTAAGACTGCCATAAATGCTTCTTGTGGCACGTCCACAGTTCCAACTGACTTCATTCGTGCCTTACCCTTTTTCTGTTTATCCAACAACTTGGCTCTTCGATCTGGGTCACCAGTATGAATTTTAGATGTAACATCTTTTCGATAAGCTTTAATCGTGGAACGCGCAATAATTTTAGAACCGATCGCTGCTTGAACCGGAATTTCAAAATTACGACGCGGTATTAAATCTTTTAACTTTGTCGTAATAAAACGCCCACGCTCCTGTGCAAAATCACGATGCACAATAAAACTCAAAGCATCCACCCTCTCACCATTCAATAAGATATCAATCTTTACCAACTCAGACTTACGATATCCAATTAATTCATAATCTAATGAGGCATATCCACGCGTTGTAGACTTTAATGTATCAAAAAATTCGAAAATAACTTCAGACAACGGTAAGAAATACTTTACGTTAACTCGATTTGCATCTAAGTAATCCATCGTATCGAATTCGCCTCGTTTTCGCTGAGCCAAATCCATAACTGATCCAACATATTCATTTGGTACCATGATTTGGGCATGAACAAACGGTTCTTCAATATATTCGATTTCACCAGCATCTGGCAATTCAGATGGATTTGCAACCTCCACCATCGTACCATTTTTCAAAAATGCATGGTACGTTACAGCAGGGGCGGTTGTGATCAAATCTAAATCAAATTCACGTTCCAAACGTTCTTGAATAACGTCCATATGTAACATTCCCAAGAAACCAGTTCTAAAGCCAAATCCTAAAGCCTGGGATGTTTCAGGTTCAAATTCAAGAGATGCATCGTTTAATTGCAGTTTTTCTAAAGCCTCACGTAAATAATTATATTTAGAATTATCAGAAGGATATAGTCCGGAATAAACCATTGGTGTCATTGGTTTATATCCATCAAGTGGTTCATCAGCTCCATTATCTACAGTAGTAATTGTATCTCCTGGCCGAGCATCTTTAATACTTTTAATCGAAGCTGCCACATAACCAATATCTCCCGCCATCAAAAATTCACGTTTAATTGCGTGAGGTGAATTTACACCAACTTCGGTTACTTCATATTCAGCCCCAGAGTTCATAAATTTGATTTTATCCCCTGGTTTAACTACTCCATCTTTAACACGAACTGTTAAAATGACACCTTTATAAGCATCATATGTTGAATCAAAAATTAAAGCTTTTAAGGGTGCTTCAATTTCACCACCAGGAGCTGGTAATTTGTTGACAATTTGCTCCAACAATTCAGGAATTCCAATTCCTTTCTTAGCAGAAGCTAAAACTGCTTCAGATGCATCTAATCCAATTACATCTTCAATTTCTTGACGAACTCGTTCTGGATCAGCAGCTGGCAAATCAATTTTATTAATCAGTGGCAAAACTTCTAAATCATTATCCATTGCTAAATATACATTTGCCAATGTTTGAGCTTCAACTCCTTGAGCAGCATCAACCACTAAAATCGCTCCGTCAGCGGCAGCTAGTGATCTTGAAACCTCATAAGAAAAATCAACATGGCCTGGAGTATCAACAAGATGGAATATATATATTTCTCCATCATTAGCTTGATAATGTACTTCCACTGCATTCATTTTAATTGTAATTCCACGTTCACGTTCTAAGTCCATGGTATCCAATAATTGGGATTGCATGTCTCTTGATGCAACTGTATGAGTTGCCTCTAAAATCCGATCAGATATTGTGGATTTCCCGTGGTCAATGTGCGCAACAATACTAAAATTACGAATATGACTTTGGCGCGCTTGCATTTCTTCTAAATCCATTATTTTAATGCGCTCCTTTATGTTTTAATGTTTCCCTTATTATACTAAACCATTTGTAAAACTGCACTGATCTTTCCGATATTATCTCCAAATAGCTCACTAACTTTTCATAAAATCCACATATTATTGATTATAAAAAAAGAAAAGCCGCCCAAAAGGGTGGCTTTTCTTAAGCTGCTGTTTTAAATTAACCGCGACGGGCTTCCTTAATACGAGCTGCTTTACCGTGCAAAGCACGCAAGTAGTACAACTTGGCACGACGAACGCGACCATGACGTACAACTTCAATCTTATCAACACGTGGTGAATGTAATGGGAATGTACGTTCCACACCAACACCACTTGAAATCTTACGTACAGTATAAGTAGCTTGAATTCCAGCTCCCTTACGCTTGATTACAACACCTTCGAACAATTGGATACGCTCGCGTGATCCTTCGACGATACGTGCGTAAACCTTAACTGTATCTCCGGCACGGAAATCAGGCAAGTCTGAACGTAATTGTGACTCAGTTAACTTTTCTAACAATGCATTTTGACGCATATCAAATCTCCCAATCGACATTCATTAATCATCCGACCAGCGGAATATCGTTAATATGGTTTTTTAAACCATTGATAACTATAACAATAACTTAATAAGATTTCAAGTCAAAACATAATAATATTTAAAAGACACTTAGTTCTCAAAAAAATATTATAAATTAATTATTTTTAACAAATGTATCAAATTGGCTTGCTACACCGGCTAAGAACTTTTTTGTATCCTCGTTGGTAATATTACCCTCGTCGTCACTTAAGCTCGCAGTATTTCCAATATACATCTCTGGTTGTGTCATGATTTTCATGTTTAAAAATTCAATTGTTTGTCGTAAGGTATGATTAGCTAAAGCTCCACCAATTCCAGAAATTGATTGAGAAACAGGTAATACTGCCTTACCATCCCAAACACTTTCTCCCCAAGGACGTGATGCAATATCAAGAGCATTCTTCAAAACAGCAGGTAACCCTCGATTATACTCAGGTGTAACCATGATGAAGGCATCTTGAGCTGCCACTTGTGCTCTAAACTCTGTAAAGCTAGCTGGTGAATCAGCATCAAAATCTTGATTATAAAATGGTAAATTCCCGATTTCTAAATAAGTTACTTCAGCATCAGCTGGTAACCCTTTTACTAAACCATGTGCCACTCCTGCAGAAAATGAATGTTCACGTAATGAACCAATTAATACCCCATATTTAGCCATTTCAAAAGTCCCCATTTCGATTAATTTTTATTTAAAGCTAAAATTGCTACAAAGCTGATTAGAACACCATTGCAACCGTTTAACTTATTGAATTAATCATAGCATTCAACTTACAAAAAGTAAATATAGTTTTTTAATTTCCCATCGGACGATAAATTGAACGATTATCCAAGGCCCAGTTTCTTCCCGAAAATTCTCCTGGATTAGTATCATCCAAGGCATTCGTAAAGCTTTGAAGATTAGCATCCAACTCATCCAACTGATGCAAAACATTAGCTTCTTGAACTAGTGGTCGAACTGGTGATCCATACTCCAATTGACCATGATGTGCTAGCACCACATGCCGTAACAGTACTAAATCTTCACTAAATAGATCTAATTTTAATTCTTGGGCGGCAAGTACAATTTGTTCATCGATTAAAACAATATGGCCAATTAAATTACCTGGCACTGTGTACGTAGTTGCAATCGGTCCTGAGAGTTCAATAACTTTTCCCAGATCATGCAGCAACGCCCCAGCTAATAATAAGCTTTCGTCAATTTGTTCATATTGTTTTGCCACACTTTGAGCAAGACGAGCGATAGAGAGTGTATGATAGCCTAGCCCTCCAGCAAACGCGTGATGATTTGATTTTGCTGCTGGATAAGCAAAAAACTGTTCATGATATTGATTCAATAGGAATCTTACAATTCGTTGCCAAGTGGGGTTAATAATCTTAAAGATTATAGTATTAACCTCTTCTTCCATCTCTGCCGCTTTCATGGGACCACTAGGTACAAAGTCAGCTACGTTTTGAGGTTCACCGACTTGTGCTGGCCGTATTTCTAAGAATTTTAATTGAGGTTTATCCCGATAAGATTGTCGAATTCCTTTAACAAAAACAACTTGTCCAGCTTCTAATGCTTTAAATTCCGCTTCATTAGAATCCCATTTCATCCCTGAAATTTCCATTGATCGATCAGCAATAGTAATTGCTAAATATGGTTTGCCACTATTTGTAACCCTTGAATCGATTTGTTTTAATAAAGCAAACATTTGAATATTTTCGTCCAATTGATAATCTTTTAATTGTTTTTGTTCATTCATAGTCCTCACCCCGTTCCGGATTTGATAAATTTATAATATTATTTTCTTTAATTTGATGAGCCGTAAAATAAATTACTTGATACCCATCAACTACAAACTGTTTTAATATTTTAATTAAATTAGCCCGCCGTTTAGCATCAAAATCAACAAAAGCATCATCTATTAGAATTGGAAACTTTGCTGTTGAGTCCATTTGCTGAATAAAGGCCAAACGTAATGCTACATAAATCTGTTCTGCTGTTCCCTTAGATAAATCAATTAAATTAAATAGTTCACCTTTTGCATTTTTTGCACGAATAAGCGTTTTCGTGTATTTAAGCTCAATATAGCGTCCTTCCGTCAAAGACTGTAAATATTCACTAGCTTGCTTCATTAACTGCGGTAACCGTTCCCCAATTGTTTGATTTAATATAGATTGAACCCATTGACTTAGTACTTTATCAACAAAATATTGTTGTAGATCTTCAAAAACCCGTGTTCGTTCGTCAGCTAATTGTTGGCTCAAATATTCTAAACTATCATCTTTTTTAATTTGTCCCCATTGATATTCCAATTGTGTCAAAGACGCTTGTTGTTGATTAATTTCATGTAGCATTTTTTGTTGATCTCTAATGCGTTGGTCATCATCCGGAAGCCCTTCTAGTGACTGTCTATCAATGTCCTTCAGTTGCTCATTCAATAATCTTTGTTTTTCTAATAATTCTTTGGTTTGTTGATCCTCAATTTGCCGTTGTTCAAATTCTGACCAAGACTGTAAGCCGAGTTTTTTCAATAATGATTGCATAGTAGCTTGTTGCTTCAATCTTTTAGACTGTTCTTGATCAAAATGCTGTTGCTTTAATTTAAGTTCTGACAATTTCAAACGCCGCTGATTATGATTATCATCTTGTCCAAGCCATGCTAAAGCTTGATCCAATGGTATGATTTGTCCTTGTATATCTTGTAGTTTTCCCTGATCAGTTGCAATGTTATCTTTGAGAATCATTTGTTCTCTGGCATCACCTTGTACTAAATCAACCATCTCTGGCTTCCAATGTTGATATTCAGAATCAATCTCAACTAAATCAAAATTGGGTACAGAAACGCTTTGTACATGTCCATATTGCCATACAATTAATCCTAATCCAACAATTATAAAAATGCTTGCACCACTAATTTGTTTTAGTAACAAAAGTAAAATACCCAAAATAACAAAAATAATTCCTCCTAGCATCATGGGCTTTAAGAATGGTTCATTACTAATAGATTGGGATGCCTGAAACGCACTTAATTGCTCAGTACTCAAAGGCTTAGGTAAGTTGTCAACCTGCCACTTACTTCGCAACATTTGTAATTGTTGCTCATCATCTTGCAGATTCTTTTCAAGTTGTTGCTTTTTAGAAGATATATGCTCTAATAATTCCAAATTACGATCAGCTTGATCCAATTGACTTTTAGTTATTGAAGGCGTTTCGGAATGCCCATCCGTATGGATTTGAAAATTTAAAGCTGTAATTTTCCGTGATAATTCTGGTTCCATCATTTGTTGTCGATTTGATAACTGATCATCCAACTGTTGCAATTGTTGTAAGGCGGGACGATACGCAGCTAAATCACTTTGATTTGCAGCCCGTTTTTGTTGCATTTTTTGTTGTTCCTGTAGGGCATTCAAATTTTGTCGTCGTTGATTTAATTCTTGTTCCAATTCTAATAAATTAGGACTTTGAGTCAACCGCTGCTGATATTGTTGTTCAAGCTGATTTAAGTGGGATAAAGCCTGATTAATCGGACGCTTAGCCGTTTTGGTACGTCCCATTTGCAAAGCCGCCGTCTTATCTAAATCTGTCGCAACTTGCATCCATTCTTCGGCTCCAGGTGTAGCAATACTTCTTAAATGATCATTAAAAGAATCAGGGCGCAAATTAAAAATTGCCAATAACGCCTCTTGATCAAAACTATAAATGGCATTAAATAATTCAGACGTTAAAGGCACCAATATTTCCTGTAGTTTTTTCTCGGGATTGTCATATTCTTTTTCGCTATCTAAATCAGTTAATGTCAATTTTGATTCCGTTCGGCCTATACGAGTTATTCGATAATCTTGGTTATGAACATTGATCGTTAAATTTCCACCATAAGTTCCCCCTACCAAATTTTCAAAAGTTTTTTTCTTGCTCCCTCGTGCAGTTGGAAAACCAAATAAGACGCCACTAATAAATTGATGCAAAGTAGTTTTTCCGGCCTCATTTAATCCATAAACCACTTGAAAATCGTTTTCAAAATCAAAATTGATCTGTTGGAATTGTCCAAAGCTGTTAATTTGCGCTTGTTTAATCCACATCCTGCACACCTCCTTGGATCTTTTTTAATTTTAACTGAATCTTATCTTTGATTTCAGTCAGATTATCTGGATCTATCAACAATTCAAAAACAGTCGAGTTATCAACTAAATTTAATCCCATTTCAACTAAATGGTCTACTGTAACCAATTTATCTAACTCTTTTAAATTTCGATCTGCTGATAATTCTGGCATCGTCATCATTAATTGTTGAGCTTTAGTATCCAATTTATAAATATACATTTGATCATCTGGTTGGAATTTACTTTTAAGTTGCTGGTAAAAGGCATTTGAATTCACCATTTGAAGTTGTTTTTGATTATCAACTGTTAATTTTAATTGAATTAACAAAAAAACATGTTCCTGTGGTTCAATTGTACTTTTCACTAATTCAATCAAACTCGATGCTTGTATTTCTTGATCCGCTTCTATTTTTAAATTAATTGTCTGCCATACAATTGGAGCACTTGATACAAAAGTTGGCTGCAATTGATGATTTTCATCACTTTGCACTAAATAAAAACCTTTTAGGCCATCTTCCTTATGGTTTAAGCCCTGCAAGCTACCTGAATAGCCAATAAAAGGTTTTTCTTGCAAGGTTTGACGAACATGAATATGTCCCAAAGCCCAATATTGATAATGTTTGGCATTTAAATCACTAATTTTAAAAGGTGCATAGTCATCCCTACCAACTGTTCCTAATGCTCCATGATACATTCCAATATGATAATCTTCAGTCTGCTTCATTGGGAAATCATCCGTCATATTTTCATTAATATGACGAGCATTGTAACTAAAACCAGAAACAGCAATTTGTTCATTTTGATTTGTATTAAAAAGCAATGTTTCAACGCTAGTTCCTAGGATATGAACATTTTTCGGAAATAAGGGTGTATCTTCAACTGATTTTATAAAATCATGATTTCCATAGCTTAATACAACTGGGATACTTTTTTCGTGCAACCGTTCAAATTGTTCCATCAAAAATAATTGAATTCGTGGATTTAATTCATTGGTATTATAAACATCCCCAGGTAGTAAAACCAAATCAACTTTTTCTTGTAACGCCATATCAATTAAATGACGGAAAGCATCTAATGTTGCCCGCTGTAATTTTTCAACCAACCAATTAGGAATATCGCTTAATCCAATAAACGCATTTCCTAAGTGTACATCTCCTGCATGAATAAATTTAACCATTGTTTATATACTTTATTTATACTTTCTAAAAATATTTTTGGTAATAAAAAGGAGGAATGTTCTCACAACCTCCCCCCTTTTTTGACATTTAATAATTTACTTGTATAGTTCTGCGATTGGCTTAGTTACAATTTCATTAACCTCTTGCAACAAGTTATTCATTGCTCCTTCAGCAGCCATCAACTTCTTCAATACATCTGATGTATCCATATCAGCAGCCACAGCTTGCCAGCTTTTGATTTGGTCTTCACTAGGCTCTGTACCACCTTGAATGGCAGCTTGCATTGTTTGTTGTTCTGCTTGGAATCGCTTAAAGATTGCTTCAGCTTCCTTATCAGCGTGCATTTCATTTAATGCTACTTGTAATGCAGTATATTGTTCTGTTTTAACCAAATCACTGGCAACAGCGTTGACATTATCATAAATATTAATCATTATGTTTCTCCCTTAAAATCCTAAGTTATTTCTTAATCCATTCCAAACCGTTTCAGCACCTTTTTTAATTGTACTTCCGGTCTCTTTCAATCCTGATGTAATGTTACCAGTAATACCACTAATATTATCAGAAATTTGGCTATTTGTACCATTAAAATTCAAACTATCATTCGCAATTTGTGTTCGGATACTTTTAACCTTAAATGAAGTTTGTGCTGTATTCGGAATAATTTGCTCCAACGAACGTTTCATCAATGGCCCAGCCGTTTGATCTAAGCTTGAAGGTATCACTGATCCATTATCGTTTCCTGTCCAAGTTACATTAACAATATCTGGTGTATATGCAACCGCCCAGGAATCAGTGGCTTCGCTAGTCGTATTATCGCTATCAGTTTTACTACTAAACTCAGTCGTCCCAGTCTTACCTGCCACTTGATACCCACTTGGATCAGCAGCTACACCGGTTCCATTTGTATAAACACCCATCAACATACTGGTCATTTCATTCGTTACCTTAGTTGACCAGAGACGAGTTTTCTTAGGCTTCACCGTATTGACTAGCACACGTCCACTGGCATCTTCAATTTTGGTAATAAAATGTGCGTCTGACATAGTTCCGCCATTAGCAAAACTTGTATAGGCCTGAGCTAATTGTAATGGTGACACTCCCTTGCTCATACCACCAATAGTCATCGCATAATTCTTATCATCCTTCGTCAAAGGTAGTCCGGCCTTAATTCCAGCCTTATATGAGGTATCAATACCGATCTTCTCACTCAACCAAACTGCCGGAATATTATATGATTTTTCCAAAGCTTCATACATTGGCACATCTTCAGTTGTGATATTAGAAGCATTATGCGGTGAGTACTTATTTGTACCAAAAGTCATCTCATGATTTGGCAACATTGAATCATAAGAATAACCACGGCTCAATGCTGGAGCATAATCTACAATTGGTTTAATTGTTGAACCAGGCTGCCGTTTCATTTGTGTTGCACGGTTAAATCCACGGAATTCATGTGCTCCACGTCCACCAATTACCGCTCTAACACCTCCAGTTTGTGCATTTAGCACTACTGTAGCCGCTTGTGAACCCACACCAATTGGGTTCAAATATGAATTAGCATAATCATTTTGTAAATTGGTCTGATCATCTTGATTCATATTTGTATAAATTTTATAACCATTTTGCATAATATCTTGTTCTTTTAAGTGATATTTATTAATCGCTTCATCAATTACAGAATCAAAATAGTATGGATATTCATAATTAGTACTAGTAACTTGATAATCATCAGCCCCAATACTTGTCTGCATCAAATTCGTAGCAGTTGCTTGATCCATTTTTTTATTATTCACCATGTTTTGTAAAACTTGATCTCTACGATTTTTAGCGGCTTCAGGATGCTCTAATGGATCATAGCCATTCGGTGATTGAAGCATTCCTGCCAACATAGCCGCTTGTTTCTCATTCAATTGACTAGCATTGATACCAAAGTATTTTTGAGATGCATCTTGAACTCCCCAAACTCCTTCACCAAAATAGGCATTATTTAAATACATTGCCAAAATATCATTTTTAGAATAGACATTTTCAACCTGAACTGCAAGAAATAATTCCCGGATTTTCCGCGTTATATTTTGATTTTGAGTCAGGAAAGCGTTCTTAACTAATTGTTGGGTAATCGTTGAACCACCAGACAAGGCACCAGAACTTGAAAAAGTAATTTTGTGCCAAATGATTTTCAAGGCAGCACGCGAAAGTCCCGTAACCGAAAAACCATATTCATGATAAAAATTACGATCTTCTGTAGATAAAACCGCAGTAGTCATATTCGAAGAAATACTTTTGTAGGATACAAAAGTTCCTTTACCACCAGCTAATGACCCTGCCTTATTTCCACTAGCATCATAAATTTCAGTTGTACTCTTTAAACGCGTTTTCAAATTCGAAACATCTGTTGTTTTAGCCTCAAATGTCCCCATGATACTAATAACAAAAAACAGGCTTAAAAAAGCCACAATAATCCATCGATTAATTTGGAAACGGTACCAGACCGGCCCCAGCGTTTTATCCCAACGATGATTCAGATGGCTAAAACGTTCCTGAAACCAGTTATGTATTTTTTTAATTCTTTCTAAAAAATTATTCATTTATTCAATCCATGTTATCAATTTATTAATCAAACTATCTGATGCTGCTTTAGATTTGCATAATACATGAATGGTATCATGTCCTGCAATCGTTGAAACAACTTCATCAATTTGATTTGCATCGATCAAGGCTGCTAAGCGATTTCCACTCCCGGGCGTTGTTTTGACCGAAATCATAAATTCAACTTGTGTAGCTCCGGTTGCCATCGTCTTAACTCCCTCGATAACTAAGTTAGGCGTTGTCTCTACATTTTCTAGTAAGACTTGATATCTATTTTGTCCGTGCTTATCAGCTCGCCGTACGACCCTCAACTCTTTAATATCCCGAGAAATCGTGGCCTGAGTTACCTCATAGCCCATTCGTTCCAAAGCTTTCATTAAATCTTCTTGTGAATCGATCACTTGATGGTTCAAAATATCTAAAATCAATGCTTGCCGTGCTTTCTTCTTTAAGGCCATGAGAATCTCCTCTACACTTTAATTCAGCTACGCTTAACATTATATCGCTTTATCATATTTCCACGAAATTATTTTTTCTAAATATATCATATCATTCATATATTGAAGCACAAAAATATTGGTGATTAAAAAATGGTATGAAAGATACCTTAAAATGGCCTTTAACCATCTAAGTAATTCTCATACCATTTTACACTTATTTACTTCGTTAAATCACCCTTTAATACTAATTTTTGGTACATAACTACTGTAATTAAGTAATATATCATATAAAAAAGTCCCATAATGACAATCGGAATCCAAATTTGATGATACGGACGAGTCATCATCATCTTAAACATTTGTAATCCAAATAAAACATGAATTAACCCTACACCAGCTGGAATCGCAAACAGCCAACCTAATTCTTGCGCGATCGATTTTTTAATAACCTTTTTTTGCGTTCCAATTTTAAGAAGCATTTGATAACGACGTCGATCATCTTGCGCCCCAGATAGAATCTTAAACATCAAGGTACTTGCCATCATGGCTAAGAATGCACTCCCTAAGAAGAAGCCCATAAATTCTAACCCTTTAGCCATCTCGCCTATTTCTTGTTCACCTTTATAGCGACTTAGATATTGTTCACCATTTAAGTTATTATGTTTAATTTCCAGCTGGTCTAACTTATCCCATATCTTCGAATATTGATGAAAATCATTTGTTTTAACAACTGTAGTAACTTGAACTGGTTCCTTAATTGTGTTGAATTCATTTTTAGTCAAAGTTTCAACCGATTTCAACTTAGATAAATCAGGATTCATAAAATATGGATACAAATCGTTTAAAACCATTTGCCATGTGTTTGATAATTTTTTGACTTTTAAATCTGTCTTTTCAGGTACAAAATTTTTACCATCCATTCTAATTTTTGGCACATGTAAAGCTAAATCATCATCTAAATAATATACTTTTTCGCCCATAACTTTATATTGATAATTAGTCATTTCAGACTGCATATCACTATTTTTTATCAAATTTTGCTCCTCTTTACTTGCGTTATGTAAAACAGCATCATAATAATAATTACGATCATTTACAATTGCCACATTACTCTTAAAACCCAATCCAACTGTTAGACTTCCCAACGCCATCGCTAGTAAAATCGTTACTACCGCTAACATTCTCGCATATTGACCCATCCGAAAGTCAATTTGACTTAATGTAAATGTCTTTAATTGTTTTGAAATAGTTTGTGGTCGTGCTTTGATCCAATTAATAATTTGCGTAACCACAACAAGATAAACAAAATAAGTTCCAGCTGGAATTGTAATCAAACCTGTAATAATTCCATTTAATTGCATTTTGCCATTACCAACTTGGTATAACGCATAATATCCAATTGCCAACAATCCTATTGATAAGATAAATAAAGTGAATCTTTGAGGAGCTTTAATTCTAACCCGCTTAACCCGCTTTTCACCTTTTAATAAGTCAATGACTTTTGTTTTTCCCAAAATTAATCCATTAAAAATTGCTCCTAAGATAAATAAAATAATAAAGAAAATTACTGTAAAACTAAAAGCTTGTCCACTCCATATTTGAAAATGTGGAGCCTTGAAATCTAAAATTTGAATCAATAGATGGCTAACCAATCCAGTTAATCCAATTCCAAATCCAATTCCAGTCAACAGTGATAATAATCCAACTGAGAATGTTTCACCAAACATAATTTGAATGACTTTGCTTTTTTTAGCACCAAGCATAATATACATTCCAAATTCGCGTTGGCGCATCGTTAATAAGAACGAATTAGCATACATTAAATAAAAAATTGTAATCATCCCTAATAAAACGGATCCTAATTGAAAAATAGTTGGCAAAACACTAAGCGAAGAGCTGGAATGAATAAATGATTTATTAGTCGCAACCGCTTCAAACATATAAAATATTGCCACCGTCAAAACTAATCCTGAGAATAAAACAATATAATCACGAGCTCTTTTTTGAATCCCTGATAAAGATAATTTTAGTAACATTTTTACAAACTCCTAATTCAATCTTATTGTAATTGTGAGACAACCTTTAAAACATCTTGATAAAATGATTCATTTGATTCTTCTTGACCCTTAACTAATTCTTGATAAACTTGACCGTCTTGAATAAATAGAACCCGATTGGCGTAGCTGGCACTCATAGCATCATGTGTCACCATCAAAATCGAAACATCCTGTTGCTGATTCATTTCTTGCATCGTATCTAGAAGACTATGAGCATTTTTTGAATCTAAAGCCCCAGTAGGCTCATCACCCAAGATAATGGATGGATTATGAACTAAAGCCCGTGCAGCAGCAGTTCGTTGTTTTTGTCCTCCAGAAATTTCTTCTGGATAACTAGATAACAAATTTTCAATCCGTAATAACTTAGCAACGTGTTGAACCGCTACCTTAATCTTACCAGCTGAGGTTCCTTGTAGAGATAACGGTAATGCAATATTTTCTGCCACTGTTAAATTCTCCAATAAATTAAACTCTTGAAAAATAAAACCAATTTTTTGTGAACGGAATTGAGCTAACTTATGACCTGATAAATTAGCGATAGATTCACCATCAATGACAATTTCACCAGATGTTGGCGTATCTAAGGTTGATATTGAATTCAACAGAGTTGACTTTCCTGATCCTGAAGCACCCATTATAGCGATGAATTCACCTTTCTCCATCGAGAAACTTAAATTTTTTAAAGCCTCATATGACTTTTCACCCTTTTTACCATAAATCTTGGAAACATTTTTAACATTTAAAATATTCATTTTTAGACTCCTCTAATATTGTTTTTTAAATAACGCTATATGTCGTATAATATATCACCTCTATATACTATATGCGGTATGATATTATGTCAACCCCTTATTATCTTTTAGTTTGGCGTTAATCTTTAATATTAGACTTTAAAGGAGTAATTTATATTATCGCTATACAAAAAAAGACTGGAATAATTTCATTCCAGTCTTTTTGATAAAATTTAGATAAAAAACACCAACTAGCAAAAGCTAGTTGGCATTAATTATTATTTAAGCAAAGCAGCCAAACGTGACTTATCACGAGCAGCCTTGTTCTTTGCAATCAAACCCTTTGAAACAGCACGGTCAAGTGCTGATGAAGCATTTACATATAATTCTTGTAAATTGTCAGATCCAGCTTCAACAGCTTTACGGAACTTCTTCACTTCAGTACGGTATGCTGAACTTTGGGCGATATTACGCTCGCGTTGTACTTTGTTCAAACGAGCACGCTTAATTGAACCTTCAATAATTGGCATGTCTATTCTCCTTTGATGATTTATGTCCTACTATATTTACGCGCTAAAAATTAACGACGCAAACCAAGCTTAGCGATTAAGTCACGGTAACGAGATACGTCATTGTTACGTAAGTAACGTAACAAATTACGACGGCGACCGATCTTCTTCATCAATCCACGTTGTGAATGGAAATCATGCTTGTGTTCAGACATATGCCCGTTCAATGAGTTGATGTCAGCAGTTAAAACTGCAACTTGTACTTCAACTGAACCAGTATCACCTTCGTGACGTGCGAACTCCTTCATGATTTCTGTCTTTTTTTCTGCAGAAATTGCCATTGGAATTTTCCACCTTTCATAAATAAAATGTCACCCTATTCTACGTAATCCGACGGTGATCCGGGAAAACGGAGAATAAGGTCGTGTGCTAAATTGCACTTAATTATTGTATCTTATCGTGTCATAAATAGCAAACTTTTCATTAGAAAGAATTAATTATTACTATGTCCGACTTTTAACATAAATAGTTCAAATAACAATTCTGGATCTCGCTGTGTGGTCTTAATTTGTTGCTCCATATGAACTAATTGTAAATATGTTTTCGCCAGTTGTTGATATTGAAATTTTTGAACCGTTTTTCGAGCTAATTTAATTCGATAAGGATGGATCCCCAAAGCCTTAGCTGTCCCTTGTTCACTCATAGTAGAAGCTTTAACTTGTAAAAGTAGTCGGAAGTGACTTGTCATCGCCCCTTGCAATCGCAATGGCTCTTCTCCATTTAAAATTAGTTGATGATATAACAAAACTGCCTGATTAACTTTAAAATTGATGATTAGATCAATCAAATCAAAAACACTATCATTTAATGTTTTAGTTGCCGTTGCCTGAATCATTTTTTCACTAATTTCTTTTTCAGGTATCGCATACAAAGTTACTTTTTGTAGCTCTTGCATAATTTGCGATAAATTTAAATTAGTTATTTGAAATAACCGTTGTAACGCCCCTGCTGTAATCGTAAATCCTTGTCCCTTTAATCTAATATCAACAATTTTTTTAACATCATTTTCAGACAAATTACCAAAAGATAAATGAACGCTTTGTTCTTGTAATAATTTAGTGATCTTTTTTCTGCGATCCAACTTTTCATACGGAGCCATCAAAACCAAAGTGGTTTGTGGCTCAGGATGTTGTAAATAATCTAATAATTCCTCAGGATTATGATCCAGCTTATTTTTAACTTGTTCTCCAGTTAAGATATACGTATTATCAATTATCACGACCCGACGTTCACCAAAAAACGGCATTGATCGGGCATCATCCAACGCATTTGACAAATTTTGTTCTCTAAGATCATAAGTTGCGAAATTCATTGATCGCTCGTCTTCAGGGATCATATTAACAAATATTTGATGTGCTTGATCCATTAAATACTGATCAGTACCTTGCACCAAATACACAGGTGCAATTTTACCTGCGGCAACATCATCTTCAATTGTTTTTAAATTAACTGCCATCTAACTGCGTCCTCCACCAAAACCATTTTCTAAACCATGTATATGATACCATACCATTTTTTTGCGTATTAAACACAATAGTTGGCTCCTGATCTAACTTTTTCATGGTTTCTTCATGCGGATGATGGTAACGATTATTAACACCAGCCGAAATCAACGCATATCTTGGTTTTAATTGACAAATCCAATTTGAATGTGTACTTGTATTGGAACCATGATGTCCCAATTTTAATATCCCATTTAAAGGCAGTTGGTATCGTTCTAATATTTTTAACTCACCCATTTGATCTAAATCACCTGTTAAAATCAGCCCTAGGCTTCCACACTGTTTAAACAACGCTATAGAATCCTCGTTTTTACCGCTACCAGATTTCATAGGATGTAAAACATAAAAAGAATTTAGCAATGTTGCAGGCGCTTTGATCGTTTCAACTGATATATTTGAAGGTGCCACAAATTTTTTAAACGCTTTCGTTTTTTCCATTCCCTTGTGGAATAATAATGCGTCTAATTTTAATATCACGTGCTAATTCTAATAAATTACCAATATGATCATAATCTTGATGTGTCAAAACTACTTGATCAACTTGAGTAATTCCATGAGCCCACAAATTAACTGCTAATTCCTTAGCCTGATAATTTTGCTTTGAATTTTTCCAATTAAACTTACCTCCCACGTCTACTAATGTAGTAGATTTTAAAAATGGTTCTATAATTAAAGTCGCATCCCCCTGACCAACATCAAAAAATATTACTCGGCCACATGGGTTGACGAAAACATAGCCCCAACTAATAAAATAGATTACCAATAAAATTAGAATCCATTTCACTTTATATTCTACTAAAGCGATTATTGTGATCGTTAAAATAATTATCAACCAAATATCATGAATAGCTGGAAAATTTAACATACCTGGTAAGGTATCTCCTAATTTGATCCCTATTTTAAAAATATAAATGATATAGTCACAAAAATTAGCTAACTCCATCTGCTGAAAGCAAAAAGCACCAACCCCGATTAAAATTAATGGAATAATAACCCATGTAAATAAAGGCACAGCTAATATATTTACTAATAACGCAACGGGGTGCCATTGATGTGTATAAGTTATAATTATTGGAATAATAAGTACTCCCAAACAAATGCTTTGTTTCCATGCTGGTTTATCCTGGAAAATAATTAACCCCAAAGCTAATAAATAAGACAATTGTCCCCCCATCGTCTGTAATATTCCAGGTTCAAACAATAAGCCCAAAATAGCTGTGATGCCCCAAGCATCAATTGGAGCTAACTTAATTAGATGTACCTCTGACCACAAATGCAAACTAGCTAATAAGATGGGCCGAATTAAAGAAAGTACACCTCCCGCAAATATCCATACGAAAATAAGACCAAATTGTAGCCCCAGTAAATTAAATTCAAGTGGAACTCTTAAATTACGCCCAACCTTTCGCCATAACTGGTAAAAAAGCATCACTTGAAAACCCGAAATACTAAATAAATGAACTAACCCCAATTTCTGAATCCCAGGGTTATCATCAAAAAAGTTTTTCCGAGTATATCCTAACAATAATGTTTCGCTGTAATCTCTAAGCGATGATGGTAGTTTTTCAAACCAGCATACTAAATATAAATGTAATTTTTCGATTTGATTAACCAGCCATGATATCCCTGTTAATTTTGTTCTTTGAATCAGTTTTATTTTTGTAAAATTAAAAACATAATTAATATTTCTCTGTTTTAAGTACTGTGCATAATCAAAACCAAATTGATTTCTTTTAGTTTGTGCCTTAAGCAATTTTCCAGAACCTGTTATTGAAATTTTATCCTGATTTTGTGGGGTTAACTTCGAATAATCCAAATCTTTTTGTTGCCAAGCAACGATAATGCTTCGACCATTTAATTCACCGAAACCACGCCAACCATATTCCGTCTGTTGAATTTTATTTGGATGAATTTGAATT
>AEKF01000071.1_pt1 | contig 18284 bp, 18 predicted proteins | sample 342668 | NCBI WGS metagenome assembly AEKF01 (sample SAMN02954267, study PRJNA50815) | food metagenome | biome: terrestrial; feature: fermented food; material: kimchi; isolation source: Jonggazip commercial cabbage kimchi | place: South Korea | collected 2009-06 | reverse complement strand
GTTGACATAGAGCCAACAATAGCGACTTAATAACATTCTATGGGCGCAAACGCGTCATAGTTCTTGGGAATGGAATTGCTTCACGAATATGTTCTTCACCCGTGATCCAAGTAACAGCTCGTTCCAAGCCAAGTCCAAATCCAGAATGTGGAACTGAACCGTATTTACGAAGATCTAGATACCAAGCATATTCATCCATATCAAGTCCCTGCTCTTCAATACGTTGAGCTAAGTAATCATAATCAGTATCACGCTCAGAACCACCAATAATTTCACCATAACCTTCAGGTGCTAATAAGTCTGCTGAAATAACCACATCATCCCGTGTTGGATGGCGTTTCATATAGAAAGCCTTGATCTTCTTTGGGAAATTAGTAATAAAGACCGGACTAGCAAAATGATTAGCCAAGAATGTTTCTTCTGGTGAACCGAAATCTACACCCCATTCGACATCAAAGTCATTTTCTTGTAGCAACTTAATAGCATCATCATATGAAACCCGTGGATATGGCAACTTCGTATACGAAGCTAATAGCTCCTTGTCGCGTCCCAAAAGGTCTAATTCATATGAATTACGTTCTAAGACAGAATTAATTAGATAAGCAATATAACGCTCTTGTATTTCTAAGGATGCATCTTGATCCATCCAAGCCATTTCTGGTTCAATCATCCAGAATTCAGTCAAATGACGGCGTGTTTTTGACTTTTCTGCTCGGAAAGTTGGACCAAAAGTAAAGACCTTTCCAAACGCCATAGCTCCCGCTTCAGCATATAATTGACCAGTCTGTGATAAATATGCTTCTGTATCAAAATACTCTGTAGAGAATAATTCAGTCGTTCCCTCAGGTGCTGAACCAGTTAAGAACGGTGCATCGACTTTGATGAACCCTTCTTTATTGAAAAATTCATAAGTTGCTGCAATCATAGTATTTCGGATACGCAACACAGCAAACGGTTGGATGTGACGAAGATATAGATGACGACGATCCATCAAGAAATCTGTTCCATGTTCTTTAGGAGTAATTGGATAATCTTCAGAAGCACCAACTACTACCAAATCCTTGACATCCATTTCGTATCCAAAATCAGAACGAGCATCTTCTTTAATAGTTCCAACTAAGTACATGCTTGTTTCTTGCTTTAACTCTTTAGCTTTGGCAAAAATTTCGTCACCCACTTCAGCCTTAACTACAACGGCTTGCATAAAAGCCGTTCCATCACGCAATTGTAGAAATTGTAGTTTACCTGAGCCACGTTTATTACGTAACCAAGCCCCAATTCTAACTTCCTGCCCCACGTAGTTTTTGACATCCTCTAATCGAATTGTATCCATCTTGTTTCTCCTCTAATTATTTTAATCATTGTTACATTTATAAATTATTAATCGACCGTACCACTTTACCATTAGTAAATTGAACGGTGATAAAATTCAAATTTCCATTTTGGTCAATAAATTTAACTTCCCAAACCGGCACTTTTTTATAAATACCCATTCCAATATTAGTGATCTTTTTTGGTTGATATTTTTGTTCGACTTGTTTTTTAACGGTTTGATAAGACTTTCCCTCATTCATCGCCAAAACCGTCATATCTTTAGTCTTCGCATTCACAATTACGCCTGTCTTTTTATTCTTATCGTTTTTACCAATCAAAGTATAATAATCACCTGATCGATTGCTCCAATAAAAATTTTGAACCGACTTTAATTTATGCTTTTTAATAACTAAATTACTGTATTCTTGATTAGCGTGATTAATTGGTTTTGTAGCCGCAACCAAGACACTATAGCCAATAATTGCCAATAAAATTACACCTAGAATTATCCACAAAACCCAATGAGTATGTGATTTTAGCCGATTCAGTTGTCGCATTTGCATGCTATTTTACCCCAATATTTTTATTAATCTTTCATTTTGCACTTAGCTAAGTGTAGCAAACTTAAAGTCAATTTTAAAGCCTGATCCGTGGTTTGATCTCAATTCTAAAAATATTGTCACAACCATTTTTAAAATTGTTGTTTTTATTAAGATCAGACATGAATTATTATTCTTTATCTTTGTTATCTAAATCTTGCTGATCAAAAAAATGAACTAATTGTTCTACCATCTGACTAGCTGGAATTACTTGACTTGGTAATTCATCTGGCAACATTTTAAGCATCGTTTTCCCATATTGTTTATGAACAATACGTGAATCCAAAATAACAATAGCCCCATAATCTTGATCTGAACGAATCAGACGTCCCACTCCTTGACGTAACTTAAGTGTAGCCTTGGGTAAAGTACTCTGATGGAAAAAGCTTTGCTTACTAGCTGTAAACTGCTGTTCTTCAACCTTTTGTAAAATCGTATCTGGTTGTTCAAAGGGCAATCTAGTCAGAATCAAAAGTTCTAATTGCTGTTTAGGTAAATCAATTCCTTCCCAAAAACTAAGTGCACCAAAAACCATCAATTCTTTTTCATTTTGCAAACGTTTTAAAATTTTCGACTTATTTCCGGAAATTCCTTGAGCCAAAACAGTCATTTTGCTTTCATGATAAATTTTATTTTCCGTTACTAAGCGATAAACGCGATCCATTAATTCCAGTGAAGTAAACAGTACTAAAGTGTTTTTTGATAATTTTCCCAAGATTGCTAAAATCTGCTTTGCTAAATAATTACCATAATCAGGTGCACTAGGAACTACACCATCTTCAATCAATAACATTTCTGCTTGTTTAGACCAATTGAATGATTCTTTAAACTTCTCAACTTGTGCAGTTTTAGCATCTAAATTCAGACGCGTGTACAAGTAAGTTGACTTAGCACTATTAAATAGTGTGGCGCCAATCATCAATGGTGGTAAGAAAGATGGATAAAGATTGTTTTTAAAATAGTCCTTTGTATGTAATAAAGCTCCTGTTAATTGGATACTAGGTCCATTCTGACCATGATAGTCTGTTAACCAAAAGACACTAGTCTCAGCATAATCGATCATAGAATCTTGGAAAGTTTGTAGAGTATTTATCGTTTGACCAATTTTTTCCACTAAATAACGAAAATCGGCCAAACTTTGACGCTCACTAATACTAAAAGGCGTCCCTACCTGAATAAAGGCTTCCATCATTTCATTCAAAGTCACTTGTAAAGTCTGAATTAACTGTTTTACCTGGCTAAAATCATTTTGATGTTCAACCCAAAAACGAGTTAAGTTATCAGATGTAACTAAATACTCATCTTTTCCTACTGTCGCAGGCATCTTGACACTCAAAATAAATTGTCGATATAGACTTTGTTGAATATTTGTTAGATGAATCAACAATTGTGCAAAGCTTTCTATAAAATTTTTTTCCAATTGATGCCCTTTTGGCAGACGTTCCAATATCAATTGCAAATCATTATTTTTATTAGTTGTTAAGGAATGTTGCAATAATTCCGTTTGCGCGATTAAACTAGACCAATTAACTTGGTGCCGGCTATGTTGCAGAACAACATCTGGTAAATTCTGGGCCTCATCAATAACCAAAAAAGGTTTCTTCTCTTGTTGAGTAATTTGGTTAATTTGGCGAGTCAAGTAGGCATGATTAACAACTAAGAACGTAGCTTGACTACTCAAAATTAATTGGCGATGTACAAATTCATGTTGATAAAATTTTGATGCTTCTGGATTATTGGCCGTTTGCGTCAATTGCCGTAAAAAATCAGGACTAACGTTATTCAAATTCAATTCATCAAAATCTCCAGTTAACGTCTCTGTCAACCATACTAAAATTTGTGCTTTCACAAATTGCATGGCGATCGAACCTTCATCGCGCACTAACGAGCGCTTAAAACTTTGTAAGTTCAAATAATTTTGCTGACCTTTTAGTTGAACCCCACGTACCTCAAACGGTAGTAAAGATTTAAGTGTTTGATTAATTGTAGTGTTAACTTGCTTTTGTAGCGCCTTAGTCGGTACTGATAAGACAACTTGACGCCCTTGTTGTAGCGCCAAATACGCAAGTGGAACCAAATAGCCTAAAGTTTTACCCATTCCCGTTGGGGCTTCAACAACCATTGCATTTTCACCAGGATTAGTTGATAAATCATCAGTTCTACAATAATGTTCATAAATCTTATTCATAAGGCGTGCTTGTTGATGGCGATAGTCTAAATCGGGAGCTAATAATGTTTTCTGCTCTTCTTCTTTTTTAGGATAATGTAATTCCGGTTGGTGTTGCTTATAAGCTGATGGGGCTGAAAAGCGTCTTAAAGCCAAACGATCAACAACTTCTAAATTATTAGCAAGTGGTTGAGGATGTCGCCTGTTTTCCGCCAACGCCCAAGCAAAAATTTGTTTTGTTTCCCGTGGTAATGCCAAGGGTAAATCATTTAGTTGTTGAAGCGTGATCATCGGCAATCCCAATGCTTTCCGTTGGGCAGCAATCAATAATTCACCCGTTGCTTTAGCATCACTATCAGCTCTATGCGGGTTCAAATGGTCAATTCCTAGTTGTTGCGTAAGATCACCTAATCGATAACTTGAAGCAGTAGGCCACAAAATCTGTGCTAAAGCTACAGTGTCTAAAGCTAGATTTGTTAACGGTGTTAGTCCTACTCGTTCAAATTCAGCATTTAAAAAAGGAAGATCAAAATTAACATTATGCGCAACAAAGACCGTCTCACTGAGCATAGCATGCAAAGTTTGTGCCACATCCTCAAAATATGGCATTTTTTTCACCATTGCATCATTAATATGTGTTAATTTTTGAATTCCAATCGGGATTGATTGTCCCGGATTAACCAATGTTGAAAAATGGTTTATAATTTTTTGATTCCGCACAAAAGCAACCGCTACCTGCATTATTCGGCCGGCCTGATTTTGATTACTCGTTGTTTCTAAATCAACGACGGCATAAATCGTTTTTGCATCCACAATCTAACCTCACATGTTCCATAATGTCCTTCCAATTGTACCATGAGTTTACATTTTAGGTGGTTTAAAATTACCGTTTTAACCCATTTAAATCATGAAAATATCATTCTGCCATAAATTATAAAATAGCTATAAATTCATTTGACTTTCTTAAATTATCGCTATTATTAAGGTATAGAATCTTTAAATGCTTCAATATTAGCTAAAAAGTTGGTAAAATGTATTGATTAATAATATTTTTAGAAATGGTGGTTCAATGTCTTGAAAAAAACATCAATCGGTAAAAGTCACGCCAAAGTAATTTTAATGGGTGAACACTCGGTCGTCTATGGCCAACCAGCGATTGCTTTACCGCTTCCCGATATTACTTTTACTGCCACAATTGAAGAACGATTAGCTGGTCAAATTATTTTTACTCCAACGTATCAAGGACCTTTCTCTGGTTTGGCTGAAGGTTATGAGGGAATTCGACAGTTAGTCAATCGACTACTTATCAATTTCAACGCAATCAAGCAACCATTTACCTTACGTCTTCGCTCCGATATTCCTCAAGAACGAGGGATGGGTTCTTCAGCCGCTAGCGCCACTGCAATTATTCGCGCTTTTTACGATTTTTTTGATACTAGCCTTGATGCTGTTACATTACAAAAATGGACGGCCATTGAAGAAAGAATCACACATGGAACACCATCTGGTTTAGATGCCGCAACAGTCTCAAGTAATTCTCCCATCTGGTTTATTAAACATAAAATAACCCAATCGTTCTCGTTGAATTTACAAGGGGTGATTGTCCTAGCGATACTGGGATCAAAGGTCAAACTGGTTTAGCAGTTTCCGTAGTCCGCAGCCTATTGGAAGAAAACCCTGTTGAAGCTAAGCAACATATTAAAGAATTGGGTTCGTTAGCCACTCAAGCGCAACAAGCCCTACAAACTAATAATTTGAAAGAATTGGGTAATTTAATGAATCAAGCCCAACTAGAATTAACAGCTCTTGAAGTATCACATCCCAAATTAGATATTCTAATTAATGCTGCTAAAAAAGCCGGAGCCCTTGGTGCTAAGTTGACCGGTGGCGGGATTGGCGGAACAATGTTAGCTCTGGCGCCCAATCAAGAAGTAGCCAACAAAATTATTGCATCATTAGAGGCTGCGGGGGCCAATGAAGTTTGGACTCAAACCTACCCTACTCATTAAAAAAAGGAGAAACTTAATCATGGTGGCTTTTACAGCGCGTGCACATACAAATATTGCCCTGTTGAAATATTGGGGGAAAGCAGATCAAAAATTAATAATCCCCACCACCACCTCGATTAGCCTAACTTTAAATGAATTTTATACAGAAACCACCGTTGAATTTAATGATGATTTAGCAAATGATCAAATAACTTTAGATCACCAACCCTTAAAAGCAAAGGATCAGAAAAAAATCATTAACTTTCTGGATTTAATTCGCGCACAAGCCAATATCAATACATACGCCAATGTTGAATCATTTAATCATGTTCCAACCGCTGCTGGCTTAGCATCGTCTGCCTCTGCATTTGCAGCTTTAGCTGGTGCGTCTGCTGCAGCCGCTGGTCTTGACCTAACACCTGCTGACCTTTCTCGCTTAGCACGTCAAGGTTCAGGTTCTGCCAGCCGTTCGATCTTTGGCGGCTTCGTTCAGTGGGATCGAGGAACTGATCATCAAACTTCTGTTGCCCATCCGCTTCAGGAACAAGTCGATTGGCCCATTCAGCTCTTGACAGTAATTGTTTCAGATCAACCTAAAAAAATAAATTCTCGTGGTGGAATGCAGAACGCCATGCAAAATTCTCCCTTTTATCAAAGTTGGGTTGAACGTTCCAACGCGCTTGTTAAACCAATGCAAACAGCGATCAATCAACATGACCTAGCCACCTTAGGAAAAATTGCTGAACAAAATGCATTGGAAATGCATGCCCAAAATATGGTAGCTAACCCTCCATTCTTTTACTTAACTGATATTTCATGGAAGATCATCAATTTGGTTCAAGAATTACGAGAAAATGGTCTAAAAGTCTATGCGACTATGGATGCCGGACCTAATGTAAAAATAATCTCACATCCAGATGACACTGAAAAAATTGAAGATGCTTTGCATACAATCTTACCTGAAATAACAATTCAAGTAGCTACGCCGGGCCCAGGGTTAAAAGTCTGGCAGAATGGGGCCACACATGCTTAAGCTTCAGATTCCGGGTAAATTATTTTTAGCAGGTGAATTTGCAGTTACTCATAGTGGTCACTCTAGTTTAGTGATGGCGATTGATCGATACATTGACTTTAAAATTAAACCAGCTTCACAAATAGAAATCCAAAGCGATCTCTTAGGAGCATATTCCATTCCTAATAATCAATTAAAAAATTTACCTAATACTCTTGATGAACAATGGCAACTAATTCAATCAGCACTGAATATCTTTGAGGAATTTCGGAAAGATTTAGAAAAATCACCTGCACTAAAGCCTTTCAGTTTAGAAATTGAAAGCCATCTGAGCATCGATCACATTAAAATCGGTTTGGGATCATCTGGCGCAACGGTGGTCGGAGTATTGGCTAGTTTGTTACAATTTCATCAGATCTCTTTCTCTAAAACAAAGCTTTTTAAATTAGCATCTTTAGCTCTCCTCCAACTCCCTAAATTCAAAAAAGGATCAATGGGTGATATCGCAGCAGCATGTTTTGGCGGAATTGTCTTTTATCAAAAATTTGATCAAGCTTGGGTGGAAAAAGAAAAACGCCAAACTTCACTTCTCAATTTAATTAATATGGAATGGCCTTTATTAAAATTAGAAAATGCCCATTTACCAAATAATTGGCACCTTCTTGTGGGTTGGACTAAAAGTCCTGCTGATACCCAAACTAGTTTAAAACAAATCAATCAAAGTAAATCACAAGAATTAGAATCAGAATTTTTAATAGATTCTGATCGAGATGTCTTAAAAATACAAAAATCACTTGCACAAAATGATTGGTCTGCTTTTAATTTGGCAATAACTTCAATTCAGAAGACATTAATTAATTACACTATTAATCAAAATATACCTTATCAAACACCAGCTTTACAGCACTTTTTATCCGATGCAAAGTTATTTAATCTTCCTAGTAAAATATCAGGGGCTGGAAATGGCGACAACGGTATTGCTTTTACATTAAATCGTATTCCCGATCCTAAACTATTAGATACTTGGAAAACTCATGGTATTCAAAATCTCCCTCTTAACATTGCACCGGTGAAAGGAACTTATTATGGAATCTGAACACGCACATCGTAAAGATGAACACTTAGCTTTAGCGGAAGCTGAATTTAAAAAAAATCCCCCGATTTCATCACTTGAGCAAATCCGCTTAATTCATCGATCTTTGCCAGAAACAAATGTCCAAGAAATCAATCTACAGGTTCAAGATTCAGCTTTGGGTTGGGATTATCCTTTCTACATTGAAGCTATGACCGGTGGAAGTCAAAAGACAGGTGAGATTAATGAACAGCTAGCTAAAATCGCAAAAATAACCGGATTAGCCATGGCTGTCGGTTCGCAAAGTATCGCTCTCAAAGATCATAATGCTATTTCTTCTTTTGAAGTTGCTCGTAAATCCAATCCTGATGGTTTTTTAATTGCCAACTTAGGAGCAGGACATACTGCTCATGAAGCTCAACAAGTAGTTGATATGATTGGCGCTAACGCGCTTGAAATCCATGTAAATGTAGCCCAAGAAATTGTAATGGCTGAAGGGGATCGTGATTTTCATTGGATGGAATCAATTGGGGAAATCATTAATACGATTCACGTTCCAGTAATCATTAAAGAAGTTGGCTTTGGAATGGATCAACAAACTATTAAGCAACTTGAACAAATGGGTGCTCAATATATTAATGTCGGTGGCCGTTCTGGTACTAATTTCGCAATAATTGAAGATCGAAGAAACCGCACTACTGTAACTAAGCAAAGTCATCAATATTTATACGATTGGGGTCAAACTACAGCAGAATCGCTATTAGAAACTAAAGATAGCCATGCTAAGATTTTGGCTACTGGTGGCATCACCTCTCCCCTTGATGTTGTTAAGGCTCAGGTCTTAGGCGCTAAGGCAGTGGGGGTTGCCGGTTACTTTTTACATGACCTACTTAAATATGGTCCGGATCACTTAATTGAAACCATTCAATTATGGCAATCTCATCTGCCTAAACTTTATGCTCTAGTAGGTGCAAATGGACAGAATGATTTACCAAATGTTCCATATATTTTAAGCCCTGAGTTAAATAGTTATGCTCAACAACGTCATTTAGATTAGCCTAATTTTTAAATTTTTATTAATAGAAGTTGCGATTTAATAAACTATTACGTCAAAAAAGCGAACTTGCTAAACAAGTTCGCTTTTTATTTATATACTTAAGCTATGAGAAATTTACAAACTGAAACCATTCGCCAACAAACGGATGATCAAATTATTGATGCAACTTTAACACTACTTCAAAGCCAGTCGTATGACCAACTTGCGGTAACTGAAATCACCCGTAAGGCAGGCGTGTCTAGAATCGCTTTCTATCGACATTTCGGGACAAAAGAAAATATTATTCACACGATCATTGAACAATTAACCAATGATTTTTCACATGATGCCCAGCACCTCCCGCAAGATTCAAGAGCGGTAGCGCAAGCATTTTTTGAATTCATCCAAGCTAACGCGGTTGAGATTGCCATTCTTTTAAATGCAGGTCTCCGCGAACAATTCTACCCGCCTTTGCGAGATATCTTGCATGACTTGTATTCTGATATTTTACGTAATCATGCTACTAATGCTGCAATTGTCGATTATATTTCAGACTTCACTGCTTCTGGTATGCTAGCAATTGCGATTCGTTGGATTTCAACAGGAATGCACGATTCAATTGAAAGTTTAGCAGAGATGGCAAAAGAAATGACAGATGCACAAGGATCATTTCTATAAAAATTTAATACCATTCCAAAATAAAAGATTGAACCTAACATCTCTGTTTAGGTTCAATCTTTTTTAATTCTAATTATATTGAGTAATTGTCGTAAATACATTCTAATTTATTTGACCCGTTCTCCTCGATTTTCGCTATTATCAGCTAAATTATCTTTCACTGAATCATAGCCATCCTTTGTTTTATCCTTAATAGTTTGACCCATATCACCCGCTTTGTCTTGCAAAGTTACTTGATTTTTGTTGAATTCACGAGCAGTTTGAATATCTACTACCTTTACATTCAACTCGATCAACTCAAGACCTGTCATTTCCATGATTTTAGTCTTAACCAATTCTTGAATCTTTTGATAGATGGTACGAGCATCCTTTCCAAATTCGGTAATGATATCGAGGTCTACCGCAACTTGCTCTTTACCAACTTCAACTTCTACACCTTCTGTGGGATTTGAACTATTAACCAACTTGTTTTTAACATTTGCAATAAATCCAGCAGTCAATTCCAAGTAGTCCATCAATTTTCTCAATTGAATAACCCACAATTTTTTGAATAACTTTATCATCAAAAGTTAAATCGCCTTTAATTACTTGATTTTTATTACTTCCCTTTTCCATAATAATATCTCCTTTTTTTATGATTCAGTAAATATTTGTTTGATTTTTTCAAATGATATATTCCAATTTTGAATGATCCAACCAATAAACCAACCAATTCCACCAAATAAAATAACTAAAACAGAATTCCAGAATCCAAAAACTAGAATCAAAATTGCTAGTAATAAGCCAATGACTAGTCCAATTTTAGATGCTTCTAATTTTAAATTTTGCATCTCCTTACCTCCTTCTACTAAAGGACGCGAATATTCTTACTATTTTTTGGGCGATTTATAACAATATTTGTATTAATTTTATTTATATCAGTATTTTTAAGTAATTCATTTAAATCCTTGTTAATTTGGTCTTGTAATCTTATGATTTTTTGTACTTTATCTTGTTGATATTTTGATTCGGCAGATACCTTAATCTTAATTGAATGAACTTGGTTTTTTATTTTAATATTGATATTTTCCAAATTTTCATCTTTAAATCTTTGATTAATAAAACTGCTAATCCCGCGATTATCAAGAGCCAATTTTCCACTCTTCTGATTGGTTAATACAACATTATTCTTAGCCGATGGCCAGAAAATAATCGTAAATAACATAATAATCAAAAAAACAACACAAATTATCAGATAAATTTCGATAATTGTTTCAACGGTAAAATTATTAATATTGTTTTGAATTAACCATGCATTAATTTGATTCCCTATCATTTTACTTTCATGAGGTTTAATCATTGATATGAAAGGGAATATATACAATATAGTAACAATAGCCATTAATATTTTTTTCCATTTTTTCATATTATCAACCGCCTTTATTTCATTCTATTAATAACCAATGAAATAATTAATACTAATATAATTACCCTCAATAGCAATAGAATTAAAACTATTCCAGACAATGTTGGCCCTTAAATATTTATCCTAATCACAAACCAACAATATTATAAAAGATACTAATAATGCCACATAATCCTAATGGCTAACATTCCAATAATTAAACTCGAATATAATCACCTCCTTTTTGTATACGTTTACATTGTTGCTATAAGTATATTCTAACAATTTTTATTATATTTAGCAAACGATTACATTATAATTAGATTAAAAAATGTAAATGTCTCAAATTTCAAAAAGAATATAACCTTCTGTGACTCCTAAATGACATTATTTTTCCATTTGTCTATAAATGATTTTAAACAAAAAATGATGGGCATAAAAAAGAATTTTATTCTCTCTTATGCTCATCATTTGTATTGTTAATTATTTTTGATTAGCTGCTTCTGTATAAGACGAAAGTGCCGTCTTTAAATCACTATCCGCAATATGAACATCAGCCTTATCTAATTGCTTTCCAATAAAGGTTTGCATTGCCTTTGAATCAGAATTTAATTTATCTTCAACAATAATGTCCTTCATCTTTGCCTTTGACTTGGCAAAGCTATCTTTTTTATCCTTTGAATTTAATTTGATAACATAATAACTATCGCTGGTGCTAGTAGTTCCATCAGCTGTTACCTTCACTGGTGTTTCTGACATATCACCAACTTTCAAATTAAAAGCAGCATCACGCACTGTACTATTCACAACAGAAGAACTAACGGTTGAATCAAATTTATCTAGTTTTCCGCCCTTATCCTTCGTAGCGGTATCAGTTGACTTATCTTTTGCTTCATCCTCAAAGCTAGTACCGTCTTTAATATCACTAATCACCTTTTTAGCATCATCTTCTGAATCAGTTTTAATGATTGAAGCACTAACATTTGGTGTATAAGCGTCATAAGTCTGCTTCAATTCTTTATTTGTAAATTTTTGATTAGCTTGATAAGCGGCTTTTTCCAAAGCTGAAAGATAAAGGCTATCCTTATATGATTCAGTTGTCATTCCACTACTTTGCAAGGTTGTCTCAAATGATGAACCATATTGCTTCTTTGCATCAGCATATTGCTTATCAACATCTTTTTGATTTACCTTATCCCCATAATCTTTTTGTAAAACTTGCTTAATCATCAAGTTCGCAAATGTTTGCTTACCCTCTGGTGTTTTTTTCAAATTTTCATATAATTTCTGTTCTGAAATTGAACCTGCATTTGAAGTTGCAACATTTTTTCCGCTTGACAATCCAAAAGCTACCAAACCACCTGCAATAATTATTAATCCACCAAATACTAATAAACCTTTTTTCATAAAAAATAACACTCCTTTATTAATCGTTCTCAATTTTGTTCATCCGAGCACCCATTGCAAATTGACCATTATCAATTTGGGATTCTCGAATCTTCAGATGGGCTGCAAAATCTGGATTAGAATATGAAAGCCGACCTGCTGTGATTGCCCAACTTTGTTTTCGCCAATTTTGGAGCAACACTTCATCATCTGAGGTTACCCGATCTGTCATATATCTTACCATCATTCTAATCCAGTTGACGCCAGTAATTTTATTTAAAAATGCTAAATGTGTAAACGGCATTGGTCTTAAATCATCTGCTTGCACTTCTTGTTCAAAAGGCCAATGGTCAACAACCAATTGATATAAGCCCGGATGAGCCACCTTTAATTTAGGCCGTGGTAATGATTTATAGAGCGATTCAGTCATTACCTTTTGATCAATAATTATCTGAGAATTATCTTGTTGTGCCATTGAAATTGGCGTCAATATTTGACCATCCCAGAAATAATTTACAATTGTTTGTTCATTGTTTTCAGATAAGCTTGTTGGTAAATATTTATCTTTGGCAATGACATTAACTGATACACCCATTTCTCTTAATTTAGTAATTAATTTAATTCGATTTCCCGGAATAAAAACATACTGAGGATTTTCAACTTCTAGAATACTCATCACGTCAGATAATTCTAAAGGCTCATAGTAATGTTTATCAGCAATTTGCGGAATGAATAATAGATCATTAGGATTATTATTCATAACAATCGTTGGAATACCTAAACGTCGCAGCTCTGAACTAACCATCGACATAGTATATGATCCAGCAGCGCCATCCCCTAAGCGAAATGCCCCAGTTCCGACAACCAATGCGGAATTCTGTGAAAGCCGGCTTGTTTCGTTTTCTTTTTCAAATGTGCTATAGAAATGTGGATTGTTTTCATCAAATTCTCCAGCCGACGGATCAAAAGCTTTAAACGTTGGTAAGATATTTTTGTCCCAACGGAAACGCCTAATTTTTTCATACTCTTCATCCCACAACTTAGCCATCAATCCATCACTTAGACCATAATACTTGGCTTCCCGTAAAATATCCGTATTCCACGGATGAGAGGCAACATCTTCTTCAATACGCATAATCCGTTGTAATTTATAAAAATAGAACGGATTAATTTTAGTCATCTCCGCTAATTCGTCAACAGTATATCCACGACGCAACGCCTCCATCAGTACAAGTATTCGATTATCGCGTGGATGAATAATACGTTCGATTAGATCATCTTCAGATAACGTATTCATAATTGTTGGTGAGAAATCACGACTATTAAAATGCGCTGCTCGTAAGGCCTTTTCGAGTGCCTCTTCCACACTACGTCCAACTCCAATCGTAGCACCAACTGATTTTTGAATCGTATTTAGCCGATGATCCGTAACCACCCACGAGGCTTCAAACTCACCAAAGCTAAAAACTGGAAAACGTGTCACAATATGATCCATAACTGGTTCTAATAGGGCCGTATTGTCAGTGAAGTTAGATGGTAACTTCACTTCAGTCAAATTTTCACCCATTACCAAGCTAACCATAACTGGCAATAAAGGATAACCCGTTGAAACTGCAATAAATGCTGATTGACGATCAAAATATGGATTTAACCGAGTTACAACATATTCTTCAGTCTCGGAATTAACCGCAAATCGGACCTGAGCCAAGCCAATAATGTTAAATCCTCGCATCAGATTAAAAGCTGATCTACGCAATTTTTGTAAAACTGGGTCAGACAGAGTTTGAATTGGTGTTAGGGCAATTGAATCTGATGTATGAATACCAACTGGATCCATATCTTCGATTCCTCCTACCAAAATCATGTGATCTGAATGATCGCGAAGCACAACCAATGTAATTTCTTGATATCCACTAATTCCTTGATCAATGTTCACCTGTTTCGTTGGTGAGCGTTCTAATGCTAGTTGAACCGCCTCCTCCAATTGCTCTGGACTATTTGCATTTAGACGTAGAGTTCCAGAACTTGAAGTTACAGGTCTAACCACCACTGGAAAATTAATATCCCGAGCAGCATCAAAGGCTTCAGTGACGTTCGTAGCTAACTTTGTTTTAACCCCTGTTTCACCTAAATCTTCCAAATTTCTACGCAAAAGTTCGGTGTTTTGAGTTGCTTCCAAAGCAGCCATTGAAAGACCGAGCATCTTAGGTGTAGCATCTCCCATTGTATTAACAAGTTGGTAAATAATCTGTACCCCAGGTGTCCCGCCAATATTGGCCATCACACTGGTAATATCATATTTTTCAATAATTTCGATTAAATTTTCAACCGTCAAATCAGCAATAATGGGCGTAATATCAGAACGTTCAATTGTAAAATTATAAGGATTATCATCAACTAAAAAGACATTTGCTCCTTTAGCTTTTAATACGGAAACAGCTTGATAGCTAGCAAAATCACTCTCTGTTTCGTGGTTAAAATCATTCGCGGAGCCACCAACGATTAAAACGTTCTCATTCATCGTAAGCTCCCCCCTTTCCGAGCTGTCACCATTTCCATAAATTCTGCAAAAATATCAGTTGCTTCATACGGTCCAGGTGCACCGTCTGGGAAAAACTGAACACTAAATGCTGGATAGTCTCGATGCCTTATCCCTAAAATTGATTTGTCCATCAAATCCAAGTGAGTGACCATTAATTCCGTTTCTTTCAAAGATTCTCGATTGACAGCATAACCACTCCCTTGATTTGCAAAGATGATCTCACCTGTAATTTGCTCTCGAATTGGATGATTCATTCCATGATGTTCAAAAGTCAATGGTTCTAATTCAGCACCATTTGCAAGGGCAAATAATTCATGACCTAGTCCAATTCCTAGCAAGGGCATTTCCGTTTGAACCATTCGAATCAATTTTAAAATCGACTCATTTAGCTTCAAAGGATTCCCAGGTCCTGATGATAAAACAATCCCATCTGGATCCAAATTAACAATTTGTTCTAATGTCGCGTCGTATGGTAAAACCGTGATATTAGCATCATAATCTCTTAAACTACGTAAAATTCCATTCTTCAAACCAAAATCTAATATAACTACATCAGCACCTCGACCAGGATTTGCATAAGGTTTAGGTGTTGAAGCCTGTGCCACTTGATTTGTTGGCAAAACCATTGCTCTTAATTGATCAAAAGCGTGGTCGTCTGGAACATCAACAATACTAGCTTTTTGTGTTCCCGTTTTTCTCAAATGTCGAGCTAAAGCCCGTGTATCAATCTGTGAAATTCCAGGTATATTGTGACGCCTCAAAAAAGAGTCTAAACTCATTTGTTGCAGACGATTGGTTGAAACGTCTGAAATTTCACGAGCAACGACTCCTTTAATTGTAGGAACGATTGCCTCATCTGCTCGATGATTAATCCCTGTAGCTCCAATGGTTGGTGTTGTAAACATTACAATTTGATTATGATAAATTGGATTGGTAATAATCTCTTGATACCCCGACATGGCTGTATTAAAGACAATTTCACCAAAAGTTGTTGCGGGTGATCCAAAGGCTTCCCCTTTGAACACCGTTTGGTCTTGTAGTATTAAATATCGCTGGGTCATGAATTGATCCCCTTAATGCTTTTAATTTTAAACTTCTTGATATATTTTTTAAACAATTTCAACAGAATCTTGTTGGTCTAATTCTCGTACATGAACTTTAATTCTTTCCGAAGCTGCCGTTGGAATATTTTTACCGACGAAATCAGCACGAATAGGCAATTCACGATGACCTCGATCCACTAAAACTGCTAAATTAACTGCTGCTGGGCGTCCATTATCCATCAAGGCATCCAAGGCTGCTCGAATTGTCCGACCGGTATAAAGCACGTCATCCACTAAGATAACTCGCTTATGATCCAAATTAAGGTCAAAACTATTATCAATTTGTGCCGTATTATCTCGATCGTCGCGATAATTTGAGATATCAAGTTCTAAGACTGGCACTTTAGCATTTTCCAATTGTTGCAATCGTTCCCCGATTCGCCGCGCCAAATAAACGCCACGTGTTTTAATTCCCACGAGAACTAAATTATCAATTCCTTTATTTCGTTCAATAATTTCATAAGTAATTCGAGTTAAAGCCCGTTGCATCGACATTGCATCAACAATTTTTTTAGCTGCCATTTCTTATTCCTCACTCCCCTGATTACTATATGGTTCCAATTGATCAAGCATCTTTGTAAAGTGTTCTGGTAATGGTGCTTCAAATTCTAATTCTTGACCTGTGGTAGGTTGTGTAAGTCCCAATGTATGGGCATGTAAATACTGTCCATTACCTGGCAAGGTTTTCTTTGGACCGTATAATGGATCACCTGCAACCGGATGACCAATATATGCTAAATGCACACGAATCTGATGAGTTCGACCTGTTTCAAGAGTCGCTGATAATAAAGTATAACCAACAAAGCGTTTTATAACTTTAAAATGAGTCACTGCTTCACGTCCACCTGAAACAACTGCTTGTTTCTTGCGATCCTTACTTGATCGTCCTAATGGAGCCTTAATTGTTCCAATATTTTCTTTAAATTCACCATGGACCAAAACTAAATATTCACGCAAATTTTTCTTCGCTTTTAAATTAGCTGATAAGGCTTCATGAGCTTTATCATTTTTGGCTACCATCAAGAGCCCTGAGGTGTCCTTATCAATCCGATGTACAATCCCAGGGCGAAATACCCCATTAATATTTGAAAGAGGAGTATGGAACATTAGAGCATTAACCAGCGTTCCATCTTCATGGCCAAGCGAAGGATGAACAACCATTCCTTGAGGCTTATTAACAACCAAAACATCATCATCTTCATAAACAATATCCAAAGGAATATCTTGTGGCTTAAGGTCCAAAGTCACCGGTGCTGGTACCTCAATAGTAATAACTTCGTCTTGCTTAGCGTGATACTTAGCCTTCTTAATTTCACCATTGACACGCACTAACTCATTTTTAATCCATTCATTAGCCTGTGAACGTGAATATTGCGGTAAATATTCCGCAATAATCTTATCCAAGCGTCCGGTTGTTTCAGTTACCACAAATTTTTCCAACGTCATTTCTTTGCCCCTATTTTCTGTTCAATCGCACTGCGCATTTTTTTAGTTAATAAAAGATCATATGAATTATCATTGTAATCAAAGATAATACCATGCTTAGTCATTTGAACATGTTTAATCCCATCCAAACGAATTGATAACCGATTGAAACTAAGAATTTGCTTCAAATGAATATAATCATCAGTCAATTCTACTTTGTGGCGAAGAACCATAAATACAACTGCCACCACAAAAATACTTGCTACTAGGTATGTCCAAACATTAAATGTAATAAATTCCAACTGTAATGTTAATGCTAAAAGTCCAATCATTAAGACCCATGCCCAAATCACCAAGCCTGATAGGCCTCCTGTTTGATAATAGCTTCGCATGATACCCTCCTTTTTCACATTATAATTATTCATAAGTATACCAGAGAAATGGCTATTTATGCCAAAAAACTAGTTAATATCACTCAGTTAAAGCAACTTAAAACAAACTATGGCTTCTTCTTATAAGATTGTTGTTAAACCGATGATAAAATTAATTTTTGCTATAATAAAAAAATTGATACTTTA
>AEKF01000070.1_pt1 | contig 18385 bp, 18 predicted proteins | sample 342668 | NCBI WGS metagenome assembly AEKF01 (sample SAMN02954267, study PRJNA50815) | food metagenome | biome: terrestrial; feature: fermented food; material: kimchi; isolation source: Jonggazip commercial cabbage kimchi | place: South Korea | collected 2009-06 | reverse complement strand
TTCTTTTCCAATAAAGACATTACTTGATCCTGAACTATTTGTGAAAAGATCAACCGTAATAAAATTTGGATTCGCCATCGTTCCAACGAACTTTTCAGTATTCACCTTACCATTATCCAAATTATCAGCTGTTTTAATTGTTACTGGCATCACCACAGTAGTGGATCCAAATAATGATATATTAGCTATTTGATTAAATAAATCACCACCAGACTTCAAACCAGTCTTTGAAACTTCTAAGGCATCTATTGCTAATTTCTTCGGTACAGCTAAGGCCGTATTAGCCAAGCCGGAACTAAGTCCTCCAGTAAATGTCGTATTATTAACAGCCGTCTCCAACTGACTCAATGCAGTTACTAAATTATTAGCAATAATTTCACTACTACCGGTCCCAATATCAGCTGATAAATATGTTCCATTATCTTGAATTGAGGTATTATAACTACCCGTTGTGGAATTCAAAGCTGTTTCAACTGCATCTAAAGCATTATTAACACCAGTCAAATCAGCATGTACTCCTGGATACAATCCTTGTAATCGATTAACTTCATTTACCAATGTATGAATTAAATCCAAATTTGTTTTTAACAAAGCAAATTTATCCAGAGGGACAGTTATATTAGTTGTAACTTGAGCTGGCCCATTGGCAACAACTTTCCCTTGTAATTCAGTAGGAATCCCCAAAACCGCATATTTTTTATTATCACCTAATAGTGAAACATCAACGGCACTTCCCCCGCTGATTGTGAAATTAACATTATTATCTTGTGAGGGATCCAACCCACTTTGCGCACTCGTTCCGCTATTATTACTTGTATTAATATCAGAAAACAATTCACCATGGACAACTGCAGCCTCAATAGAATGACTAATATTATTATTAAAGCCCAAAATATCATTAATTGGACCTACTGCCCCACTAGATCCAATGATCGCTCCTATCATTAAAGAAGCTACCCACATTTTTTTAGATTTATATAGTTTTTTTCTAGTAATCCGATTTTCACCTACTACTAAATTTTCGAGAGTCTTTTTCATAATTTATTTACCTCCAAGTTAGGAACATCCGTTAGTTGTATAGTCATTTATTTATAGATGTGAAAGCTTTTAGTATCAATTAATCCGAGATTTACCTATATTTTAACATATAAATTAAATTTTTTAATCTTATTTAAATCCACAAGCAATACTTTTTTAATAAAACATCATATATCCTTATCAAACCGGCTTTTTATCCTTTTTTGTTTATTGTAAATAAAAAACGAAATGAAAATAAATATTTTCATTTCGTCATAATTTTTTAATGAAATTGATTTAAAATATTCAAAATCTCAATACTGTTTTTTTGCATTGCATAATCTGCTGCAGTCCGCCCTGAATTATCCGTAATTGACTGGTCTGCACCATGCTGTAATAATATGCGTGTAATATCTTGATATATTTGATTATTTTCTCGAAGCCCCACAACCTCAATTAAAGCAGTATATCCAAAATTATTTTGATAATTTATATTTTCTTGTCCATAATCTAAAAGTAATTTAACGTTATCAATATGTCCCTTTTCTGCTGCCGGAATTAAAGCATTGCCACCATAACGATTATGCTTACTTAAATCTGGTTGCGAATTTTTTAACATCTCTCGTAAAATTTCCGTTCTTCCCTCAGCCCCAGCATATAAATAGGGACTGTCTTTCATATCATTTTGAAGGTTAATATCAGCACCTTTATTAATTAATACTTTAGCAATTTGGACATCATTATTATGAACAGCTAAATTTAATGGGGTATTTCGGTTGGAATCTAATTCATCAATTTTATAATATGGTGTATTCACAATTAAATTAACTTTTTTTAAATTATGTTGATTCACAGCTAAGATTAAATCTCCTGTTCTATACTCATTTCTTTGACGACTTGATTTATTATCAATTTTAGAAACTTTAGTTGAACTTTCATTATCCTTACTAATTGTCACTTCTTTTAACTGAAAAAAAGTATATATTACGCCACTTAATAAAAAAACACCTAAAACCACTAAAAACACCTTTTTATTCATATTATGTATCCCTTGTTATTTAATTTATTACGTATACAAAAGATATTTAATTTTTTTCATTAATATCAATTCAAAAAAATTAAATCCATCTTTATGTTAGCAATGAGTATAATATTAATTATAAAGATATGGGGAGGATTTAAAATGTGCACTAGTATCAAAATGCAGGCTAAAGACGGTAGTTTAATCTTTGCTCGGACAATGGACTGGCATCCATTCAATCCCCAAGTTTTAACCATTCCCAAAAAATATCAATGGGTTAGTACTACTGACACTAGCAAAATTTTAATAAATAAATTTAAAGTCATGGGCGTTGGACATGATATTCCTAATATTCATGTTGATATTTCAGATGGCATTAATGAACACGGATTAGCTGTCCAAAAGTTAACTTCTAATCAACAATTTAATAATGATAAAAATATTTTTAAAAATGACCGAATTTATCTAGCTCCTTTTGAAGTAGTTACTTGGATCTTAGGTAACTGTACATCAGTAAATGATGTTATAGATAAAATAAAGAACATTCAAGTCATTCCTGATATAGATAAAGATCACGCTATTCTAGGTCAAAACCTTCACTACGCCTTAACTGATCCAACTGGAAAATTAATTAATCTTGAAACAATAGGCGCTCAGTTAAGAGTTGTCAAAAATCCAATTGGCGTTGTGACAAATTCACCCAATTTGCAACGAGAAATAGCTAAATTAGATCAATTTTTGGATTTTTCAAAACCTGCAACTCATTTAAATGCCATAGCCAGTGATGATTTTAATGGAAAACATACCATGCCTGGCGGATTTAATCCTTCCGCACGTTTTATTCGGGCCACTATTTTAAAAGAACACGCAATTACTCCTGAAAATCGTGATGAAAATATTATTGAAACATGGCATATTTTAGACAGTGTTAACGTCCCAAAAAGTCATAATCGTTCTGATACATACACGATTTATCAAAGTGCGGTTGATCTAACTTCTCACCGTCTTTATTTTCAAAAATATGATGATTTATCTATTTCAATTTATGACTTTAACTAAATAATAAGCATCTAATCAATAAGATAATATTTTTGTCAGTTATAATTAACATTTTCTACTTAAAAAATAATCCAGACGGATCAATAAAATTCATCAGAGAGGCTAACTTGATTTCTAATTAATGATAAAATTATGCAAGAACATTTATATAAAGAGGATCACTATATGGCAGAACATACTAAAGCATTTTATAAAGCACATAAGAATGACCCTAAATGGGCCCCAGAATATAAAAAATTTCGTCAAAAGCAGATGGACACTTTTGCTTCACGTCTTCTCGTCTCTTTAGTCGTATTGGACTTGATTTTAGCTGTAATAAGCATCATTAAGTAAAAAGAATTAATTAATTTTGAAAGCATCGACATCAATGTTGATGCTTTTTATATGAAAAAAACCGTAAGCATTGAACTGCTTACGGCATTATCATCTTATTAAGACTTAATTTAAATAACTAAACTAATGTATCATAAATTTCATCACTAACTGGTTCCAGCCATTCTGGTGTTCCAGTAGTAATCGCAATATGTTCAAACCAGCTATCTTTTTTAGCACCGTGCCAATGCTTAATTCCATCAGCTGTAACAATTCGATCACCCTTCTTCAAAGATACTGCCGGCTTACCTTCTTCTTGATACCAACCTTCACCAGCCGTTACCAATAAAATTTGATATCCATCATGATGAATATGCCAATTATTTCGTGAACTTGGTTCAAATGCAACGACACCAACACCTAAGTCCCCTGTGGGAGCTTGAATTAAGTTAGTTAAAAATGTGTCCCCAACAAAATATTCCCCATACGGATTTGGTTGTCCAGCTTCAAAAATAGTTCCATCTTTAATTTCATTATTTTTAATCATCTTATTTTTCCTCCTGATAAACTTCTTGAGCAACCTTAAAAGCTGACCACGCTTTAGGCCATCCAACATAAAATGCCAATTGTGTAATTACTTCAGAAATTTCATCTTTTGTAATTCCATTTGCTTTTCCTTTTTGCATATGAAAACTCAATTGTTCAAAGGCTCCCGTTGAAATTAAAGCTGTAATAGTAATTAAACTTCGATCTCGCCCAGCAAATTGTTCTTCACGTGACCATACTTGACCAAATAGAACATCATCATTTAATTCGGCAAATTTAGGCGCAAATTCACCTAAAGCATCATGTCCCGCAGTTACTTTTTCACTCATTTTTATTCCTCCATTACTTTTTCTATTCATTAGAATTAATTTAGCTCATTATCTATAATAAATAAACTTTTTTGTATCTAAATTAATCCACTAACTTAACGCGAAAAGTTGCATTTTGTGGTCCTTTTGCAATCATTGGCAAAAGATAACGACTATCCGCATATTTTAAACGATAACCTTCATCGATTTTATGGATTAATTTTTTATTTTGTTCTATTGCAATGTATTCAAATTCAGCTTGATATTTTTCCCCGCCAATTTGTACAATACCTTCTTTTTGTTGACGTGCAGATTTAAACCATCTGGAGTTTTCTCCATTCCAAGCTCGAATATAAAGGTTATCATCTGCCACTACAAACCAAATCCACGTTAATTTACCAGTCGTTTTACCGTCTTCATAATACGGAGCAACATGTAAATCATCAAGTTGCATAAATTTATCAACCTGTTGTTGCGTTAATGCCATAAAGCTAACCTCCCTCGCTCTATTTTTAGTCTAACGCATTCATATAATCATTACCAATGATTAGTTTTTATAGTAAACTATTCCTAGAGGTTATAATCAATTATGGAAATTAGAGTCCTGAAATATTTTTTAGAAGTAGCCAATTTAGGTACTATAACTGCTGCAGCAAATAAATTAAATATAACGCAACCTGCGCTTTCAAAACAAATTAAGGTCCTAGAAAATGATTTAGGCGTTAAATTACTTGATCGTGAAAAAAAGCCTTTACGTCTTACTAATGAAGGAATTTATTTAGCTAAACAAGCTGAAACTATTTTAAACTTAACCGAAAAAACAATTTTAAATATAAAGAGTAATGATGTCATTACCGGAGAAATTACTATTGGGGCCGCTGAGACTCCGTTGTTTTCAATTATAATTGCGGCTATAAATACCATGCAGAATGTATATCCCAACGTTACCATTAATCTAGTCTCAGGAAGTTTAAATGATTTACTAGATAGATTAAATCATGGATTACTTGATTTTCTATTTGCGCTCGATTTTAATGTAAAAGGTCAATATGATTTTATTGATTTACCTCAAAAAATTAGGCGGGGAGCTTATTTGAATCTAGATCATCCAGAATCAAATCAAATTAGTATGCCCCCTAATAAATTATTACAATATCCATTAATTATTTCCAGAAATCCAATCTGGAAAGATTATCTAGGAGCACTTACTAATAAAACGATCAATGAACTAAACATTAAAATGACCTTTAATTTGATCGGTAATGCTATTCTATACCCTAAATTAAATTCTAATGTTATGCTAATTGGCATTGAAGGATTAATTGAAAGCCCCGAAATAAAATTTATCCCCCTTGATGAAAAAACTACATCAACTGGAACTATCATTTGGAATCACACACCCTTTTTATCTGCATTACATGAAGAATTTATATATTATTTAAACCGACAAATTGATGATTTAAAATAATGTTTATTCTTTACAATGTTTCACATGAAACATTTATCTCAACACTACTATCCCTAATTTTAAAATAAATATATCTTTCATATTAAAGGAGCTTATTCATGCCTGAAAGCATTAATTTACTCGTAACACTTGATGAAAATTATCTACCCCATCTAAAAGTAATGTTGTTTTCATTACATCAAAATAATTTAGAACAACTTTTTGATCTATGGCTCCTGCACGAAAAGATTCCTGATCAAAAATTAATTGAACTAGAAATACTACTTAAAAAATTAAATATCAACCTACATTCCATTAAAATTACAGATCAACTCTTTGCAAACGCGCCAACTGTTGAACGTTATCCTCGAGAGATGTATTTTCGTCTTGCCTGTGGTATTTTGTTACCAGATAATGTTAAACGTGTCATTTATCTGGATCCTGATATCCTAGTAATTAATTCCATCAAGCCGCTATGGGAACTAGATCTAGAAGGAAATGTTTTTGCTGCTTCGGTCCACGCAGGTTTAACTAATATTTCAAAAGGCATCAATAATATTCGTTTACAAACAACTAACAATTATTTTAATTCTGGGGTCCTTTTGATTGATGTTGCTAAAGCTCGTGAAGTCGTTAAATTAGATGATATTTATCGCACCATTCAAAAATATGGTGACTATCTATTACTTCCAGATCAAGATGTAATGAATCATCTTTATAGTCATGTAACACTCGAAATTAGTGAAGAAATATGGAATTATGATACTCGTCGCTCTAATATCTATTTCACACGTAATATCAAAAACTTCAATATGCAATGGGTTGCTCAAAATACGGTTATTTTACATTTTTGTGGCAAGCCAAAGCCATGGACCGGGAAAAATAATACCCGTTTTGGTTTAATTTATTCTCATTACCAACAACTTCTCAATCAACTTGAATTAAATTAATAAGCTAAAAATAACGATCAACGGTTATTTTTCCTCCAAATGCTTTATACGCATTTTTCTTGAAAATAATTTATTAATTTAAAATAAACAATGATTACGTTTAACCTAAATTAGACTTATTTAATGATCTTTATCCGACTTATAAGCTTTAAAACATAACCCTCTCTTTATAATTTAAAAATTAATCAGTATAATAAGCATAAATACATTCAAGAAGGTGGAGATAAACAAAAATGGCAGAGACATACGCAGTGGTCGGACTGGGACGTTTTGGTAGTTCATTATTAGAATCACTAATCAGCGATGGTCAAGAAGTCTTAGCAATCGATAATAATACTGAAATGATTCAAAATTATATGGGATTAGCTACGCATGCTGTTATTGCTGATGCTCAGGATGAAGAATCTCTCCGTGAATTAGACTTAGCTTCTTTTGATCATGTTATTGTAGCCATTGGTCATAATCAACAAGCTTCAATTTTAGCAACCATTATTTTAAAAGATATTGGATGTAAGCATGTTATTGCTAAAGCAGAAAATAATCTACATGCCCGCGTCCTTAATAAGGTTGGTGCTGATGAGGTAGTTCGTCCTGAACATGAAATGGCTCAACAAGTAGCCAATCGCTTAGTATCACCTAACTTATTGAATTACATTTCTTTGAGCGATGATTATTCAATTGGGGAAATTAAAATCACTAATTTTTCATTCATTAATCAATCCTTAGCTGATTTAGATATTCGATCTAAGTATGGATTAAATGTCATTGCAGTTAAAGCCCATGATCAACTATCAGTTTCACCCGAAGCCGATTATGTCTTAAATATTGGTGATGTTTTAACGGTTATTGGAACCAGTGAAGACGTTCAAAAATTCGATCGATTAGTTTCTGGAATCAAACAATAATTTTAATCACCCCCGGCATTACTTGACGCTTCTAAATAGGATCGCTATAATAATCTAATTAATATCAATCTTATGAAGAAATTATTAAAGATATCAGCGTATTGTTTTAGCGAACTTGTGGGTGGTGTAAACAAGTACATACCGATATTTAAGGAAAATAATGGAGTAAGATTGTAACAAGTAAATCAATTAAGTTGCTTAAATCAAGTCTATTGATTTAAGAAATAGGGTGGAACCGCGTTTTTAAGATTGATCCAATAACGTCCCTATGTCAAAAATATTTTTGGCAAAGGGTTTTTTTTATGCCCCTTTGTTTCATATGAAAAAGGAGTAAATATGTCTGAACAACGTGAATTAACACGAGCACTTTCAGCTCGTCATGTCCAAATGATCGCTCTAGGTGGGTCAATTGGGACAGGCCTTTTTTTAGGATCAGGAACTGCAATCCATTCAGCTGGACCGGCCCTAATTCTAGCTTACCTAGTTACCGGAATTTTTGCCTTTTTAATGATGCGTGCCGTCGGTGAACTTCTTTTATCAAATTTAAAAATTCGTTCATTTATTGATTTTGCAAAAATATATCTTGGAACAAAATGGGAATTTGCTATTGGTTGGGCCTATTGGTTAGCTTGGGCTAGCTTAGCTATGGCCGACCTTACCGCCACTGGTATTTATATACGTTACTGGCTACCCAATGTCCCGCAATGGTTAACGCCACTTATTGTAGTCTTAGTCTTAGTGGCACTCAATTTAACAACCGTCAAACTATTCGGTGAAATGGAGGCTCTGTTTGCATCAATTAAAATCATTGCAATCTTAGCTTTGATTGCAAGTGGTTTAATCATGATTATGACTGGTTTTCATCAAGGTAACAATGTGGCTTCTTTTCAAAATTTAATTAGCCATGGTGGTTTCTTCCCAAAAGGCCTTAAAGGTTTTATTCTAGCTTTCCCAATGGTTATCTTCTCTTTTACCGGCATTGAAATGATTGGTTTAACCGCTGGTGAAACAAAAAATCCTAAAATTGATATTCCTCGTGCGATTAATGCTGTCCCTATTAGAATTGCACTTTTCTATATCGGTGCCATTACTATTATCATGGCAATTTTTCCATGGAATCAAATTACAACAACTCAATCCCCATTTGTGCAAGTTTTTGCCCGCTCTGGGATTAATTTTGCTGCTGGAATTATTAATTTTGTCGTTTTAACCGCCGCACTATCAGCCGCTAATTCAGCCATTTTTTCAACATCACGAACCCTCTACGTATTAGCAAAAAATCGTTTAGCCCCTCATTCTTTAGCACACTTATCAAAAAACAATGTACCGATTACCGGAATGCTTGCTTCAGCCATTGTTTTCTAATTGTCGTTTTACTTAATTATTTTTTCCCCAGTCAGGCTTTTAATTTGATTACTGGTGTTGCTAATACTTCATTCATCTTTGTTTGGATACTTATTTTAATCACTCATTTGAAATATCGTAAGACAAACGCTCAATTAAATTCTTTCAAGATGCCTTGGTTTCCATATACAGACTACCTCACGATTATTTTTTACATATTTATTCTAATAATTTTAATTATTAATCCTTCAACTACATTATCAGTGATACTAACTTTTGTTTTCTTTGCTATCATGCTCGGTGGATATCAAATCTTAGAACGTCGAAATAATAATTCGAGCTTTTAATTTATAAACTATGCTTTTAAACTTTCTTTTTATTAATTATTTATAATATTTACTAGCCTATCTGATTGCTTAGTTCTATCAAGCCCATAAATTGTGCTACAATAGCAAAAAACAGTTAAGAAATGGGGAGTTTATTCATGAAAACTTTTAAATCGATTATAACATCATGGGTTTTACCAATTTTAATCGGTTTGGCATTGGCCTTAATCATCCGGCAATTTTGGTTTACGATTGTTCGTGTTGATGGGACTTCAATGGAACCTAACTTAGTTAATAATGAACGGGTCCTAGTTTTACGCCCATCAGAAATTAAACGTGGTAGTGTCGTAGTTTTCAATGCTCAAGGCGTTGATCCAGCTGTCCAAAATAAACTTGATTATGTTAAACGTGTTGTTGGATTACCTGGAGACACGGTTTCTGCTAAAGATGGTAATCTCTATGTTAATGATAAAAAAGTTGATCAATCTTACCTTCCCAAATCTGAACGTGAAGCAACAAATAGTGTAAACAATGTAGGAAATTGGGATAATTTATCTGAATTAGGTCAACATATGAACTGGGTTAAAGATAGTCAAACAATTACTGTTCCAAAAGGAAAATATTTTGTTCTAGGTGACCATCGTTCAGTTTCAAATGATTCTCGTTATTGGGGATTTGTTCCCAAAGATAAAATGTTTGGAGTCGTTAAAGTTGGTTTCTGGACCAAGACTGACCCAAAAGATGCAATTAACCAACAATATTTACATTTCTTTGATACCAAATAAATCAAAAAAACGCATCGTTTAGGAATTAATCCTAAAACGATGCGTTTTTTATTAAAATTAGCAAAAGCATCAATATTACTTAAGCATGAATTAGTTGCGTTTCTTTGACCGCTTAGCTTTATTAATTGCTCGTTCGCGGTCCTTAATAGCTTTCTTCTTAGCTTCACGTTCGCGACGAATCTTGAATGGATTTTGAATTGTCCAAGTTTGGATCGCTTGGAATGCATTTGAAACAACCCAATAAAGAGACAAAGCTGATGGAACGTTAATCGCAAATAAGAAAATCATAACTGGCATGGCATATGTCATTGTCGATGTCATTGAATTTCTCTCAGGCTGACCCAACATCACCAAATATGATGATACAAAGGTAAATACGGCTGCCAACAAAGGAATAATATAAGTTGGATCATGTTGTCCCAATTGGACCCATAAGAAGGTTCCAGTTTGTAATTCTTTTGTATTGAAAATAGCTTGATACAATGCAATCAAAATTGGCATTTGAACAATTAATGGGATTAATGAAGTAAAGGGACTAACACCCGCTTCTTTGTACAAAGCTGTGGTTTCCGCTTGCATTTTCTGCATTTGATCCGTATCACGTTTATTAGGGTACTTTTCTTGTAACTTCTTAATGGCTGGTGCAATTTCTTGCATCTTAACCATTGAACTAGTTTGGTGTACCATCAAAGGTAAAATCAAGATTCGAATTAATAATGTAAAAATAATAATTCCAAATCCATAACTATTTCCAAACCAACTTGATACACCCATAATTGAACGAGCAAAGTTACCAATAATGGTACCCTTCCAGAATCCATGACCAATTGCTGGACCTTGGTACATCAATGCAGCTATTACCATAATGATAAGGGCAACTAATGCTGCAAGTACTGACTTTTTATAATTCATTAAAAAAGATTTGATTTTTGACAAATTCATCTTGTTCTCCATTATTAATCTTTAGTATCGGTTTCAGCAACAGGCACTTCTGTAAATAGATCTGCTAATTTAAACACATGGACAATATTATGCTTAATTACATCCATTGGTTGATCATGCGCAGATGGTCGAGCAATCACTAAGATATCAACATCAGTTTTTAATTGGGGTTTTAATTCCAAAACACTTTGACGAATTCGGCGTTTAACCCAAACTCTTTCATGACCACGTAAACCAACTTTTTTTGAAATCGAAATTCCTAGTCGCAAATGTTTTTGAGCTGGCTTTTCCATAACATAGACAATAAACATCTTATTAGCAACTGAATTATGCTGTTCAAAGACGGCTTGAAAGTCCTTTTCTGTTTTAACGCGAAAACTCTTGCGCATGTTGTTCTCCTTAATTTCAAAATGATTTAATTTCTCGATCGAATTGGTGTTTCATCGATCCAAATAAATTTTTCTTTTTTAAATAAAAAAACACGGGTGATCCCAGCCAAATAGCCGGAATCACCCGTGTTAGTTATTATCAGTTTCCTAATAAAGGCGCTGCCGAATTAGGCTGACAATACCTTGCGGCCCTTTTGGCGGCGACGTGCAAGCACTTTGCGCCCGTTACTTGTGCTCATGCGCTTGCGGAAGCCGTGCACGCGTTCGCGGTGACGCTTCTTTGGTTGATATGTGCGCTTCATGTGATTACACCTCCCATTCGTAGTTAGATTTTTTCTGCTTTTTTCAATATCAAAAACAATTCAAGGATTATAATACCATTTCTATAAAAGTAAGGCAAGCTCAAAACCTTCGTTGTAATTTAAATTAATTTAATTGAAAAATATAGTTATCCAAAATGTAACTTTCCGTTATGTTCATAAAAAAATAAAAATCACAGAGAGTTATGCAGTTTTCCACAAAATCCACAGTTTTTCCACAATATTAACAGGGTGTTTACAGGCGTTCCTATTGTTCCTGTGGAAATGTGGAAAACTCTGTTGATAACCTGCCATGCCCACATAACTTTTACACAAATGGCTCTGTATAACACTTTATTTTTATACTTTTTTCACATCATGTAACTTTTTGTTAATAATTTTTTTAAACAACCCTGTGTATTCTTGGATAACTTTTTCAACAACCTGTTAATATCTCAATGTGTTATTTTATTCGTCAAAATTTTTATTTCGCTCAATTTTAACCTGTGGAAAACTACGCTAAATCCTGCTACAATAACATATGTTTTGAGCGAAACGATTTCGATTATTTCGCATTTTTTATTTAAAAGATAAATTTTTAAAAATACTTAATACTTATACTAAGGAGGAGCACATAATGGACCACACTCAACTCTGGGATGCGATTAAAACTGAACTACGAAAAAGTATCGGCCCGGGGATGTCTTTTGATAATTTTGTTGAGGGTCTGACGCCGATTCGATTAATTCAAACTCCCAATAACTCCGACCAGCTATACCTTTCAACGACACACAAAAACGTCGCAAATGAATGGAAACCAAATGGTCAATATTATAATCAATTCCTCAGTGCTTCAATCCAAGTCACCGTGGACTTACTTGGCAATCCAACCTTAATTTTACCGGTTGTCAGCTACATTGAAGTCAAAGCTGAAAAAATAGTCCCCACCCAATCCACTACAGCCGAACAACTTGATCTAAATCTTTCTGATAATATAGGGTTAAATTCAACTGAATCACGGCTAAACCCTAAATATCGATTTGATAGTTTTATTGCTTCAACGCCCAATCGTGAAGCTAAATCAGTTGCTGAAGCAGTTGCTGAACACCCTGGTCAAGAGTGGAATCCCCTTCTTTTATATGGAAATTCTGGTCTAGGCAAAACTCATTTAATGCAAGCAATTGGAAATGATCTTCTAATAAGAAACCCTAAAGCAAGCGTTAAATTCATTACAACAGATGATTTTATGAATGATTGGACCGACGCTTTACGATTTAATAAAACCAACGAATTCAAAAAAGAATATCGTAATGTCGACCTACTACTTGTTGACGATATTCAATTATTGGCTGATAAAGAAAACGTTCAAGAAGAATTTTTCAATACTTTTAATGCCATTACACGTGATGGTCACCAGATCGTTTTGACATCTGACAAATTACCAAAAGACATTAAAGGAATCGAAGAACGTCTTGTTTCACGCTTTGCGATGGGATATTCAGCCAATTTGACACAACCAGATCCAGAGACAAAAATTGCAATTCTAAAAAATAAAGCTGAAGAATCTAGTATTGAAATTTCATATGATGTTCTTTCTGAGATTGCCAATGCCGTTAACACCAACGTCCGTGATTTAGAAGGTGTTTTCAAAAAAGTAGTTGCTAAAATTAAAATTAGTAATTCTGAAGTAACAGTTGACGCCATCCGTGAAATTTTGAAAGATCTTAATTTTGAACGTTCAAACATAATAACAATCCCATTAATTCAAGAAGCGGTTGCCCATTACTTTGATTTAAATATCAGCGATTTAACTGGAAAAAGTCGTGTGAAAGAAATTGTTATTCCTCGTCAAATTGCTATGTATCTTTCTCGCGAGATTACCCAAGAATCATTACCAGCCATTGGCCGAGCCTTTGGTGGTAAAGATCATACAACTGTTATGCATTCAACTAATAAAATTGAAGAAAATATGCTAGATGATGCTAAACTGGAACAACAAGTACAAGAAATTAGAGCCTTAGTTCAACACTAGCCTGTGGAAAACTAAAAAGTTATTATTAATTTATCCACAGATTTTTAAACATGCTTTAACTCTAGATATTACTTTAGTTATTATACTTTTACACAGTTTCCACAGGGCCTACTACTACTACTACCTCTAATTAATATTAATTAATCATTAAAAATAACAGCGCCTTACCCATATTAATCCCACAAAAGGAGTTTTTACGTTATGCAATTTTCAATTAACCGCCAAATTTTAATTAAAGCCCTAAATAATGTAAATCGAGCTATTTCAGCTAGAACTGCAATGCCCATTCTTGCCAACATTAAATTAGTTTTAACCGAAGAAGGATTGACTTTGACGGGTTCAGATACAGATATATCAATTGAAACCACGATTCCCAAAAATGATGATCAAGCTCAATTAAAAATTGATTCAATTGGTGGAATTACATTACCAGCTACTTTTTTCACAAATATTGTGAAAAGAATGCCCGGAGAAGAAATAAAATTAGCTAATATTGACGGTTTTCAAGCTAAAATTAGTTCTGGCTCAGCTGAATATGATATCCATGGTCAAGATGTCAATAGTTATCCCCATCTTCCAGAAGTTGATATTAAGAATCAATTAACATTACCTGCTGAAACTTTGATTGAAGTTATTCGTCAAACAGTTATTGCAGTTTCAAAACAATTAAGTCAACCAATTTTAACTGGAGTTCATTTTATTTTGGGTGGTGGTAATTTAACTGCAGTTGCAACTGATCGCCATCGTTTAGCACAACGCACAGTCCCATTTGAAAATGAAGAAGTGAACGCTGATATTATTATCCCAGGGCCTTCTTTGTTACAACTTCAAGGAATGCTTGAAGAAGTCGAAACTGTTGAAATTCGTGTTGCTGCAAATCAAGTTATTTTCCAACTTGGACCAAATACGCTCTTTTATTCACGTCTCTTAGAAGGAAATTATCCTGATGCTTCACGTTTAATTCCAACAGAAAAAAAGACGACTTTGACAATTAATGCGCGTGAATTGTTGCAAACTATTGATCGGGCAGCATTGCTGTCACATGAAGGGCGTTCAAATGTAATTCAATTTGATATTTCTGGTGAACATTCAATTATTTCATCAAATTCTCCTGAAGTTGGAAAAATTGAAGAAGAAATTTTTGCGGCTGAAACAGCTGGAGAAGACCTTACAATTTCATTTAATCCCGATTATATGCGAGACGCTTTGAAATCATTTGGGGATGAAGAAATTCAGATCGGGTTTAAGACCGCTTTAGACCCATTTACACTTGTTCCTACTAATAATGCGACGAATTTCATACAATTAATAACACCTGTTCGTACTTATTAATTGATTTAATTATCGAAATAAAAAATTAAGAAGAGCCGAAATGAGCGTTAAACGCTTAATTTGGTTCTTTTTGTCAAAATGGCGTAAAAGTCCATAGAGGTCTTATTAAAGCCAAATAGATAAAAAAATGGTATAATTAAAAGTAACTAATTTTGGAAATAAAAAATTATTTTTATCGTATTATCCGCGTGATAGAAAGGACTTGATTTGGCAAAAGAAGTGTCAATCACAACCCCTTATATAACTTTAGGGCAGTTGTTAAAAGAAACGAGTACTATTGGCACTGGTGGCCAAGCAAAATGGTATCTTCGTGAAAATGAAGTATTAGTGAACCAAGAAATTGATATGCGCCGTGGTCGTAAATTATATCCCGGAGATGTTGTTGCATTACCAAATGGTGACCGTTTTGTGATCAATGGTGAAGGGGCAACTCCTAAGTTTGAATAATGCGATTATCATCATTAGAGCTTGATAATTTCAGAAATTATCAAAACTTAGAAGTCGAATTTTCGCCTGGGGTAAATGTTTTTTTAGGATCAAATGCTCAGGGTAAAACTAATTTATTAGAGGCGATTTATGTTTTAGCATTAGCTCGATCTCATCGAGCACACAGCGATAAGGAATTAATTGGTTGGAGTCAAAAAACGGCTAAAATTAAAGGTGTTGTGGAGCGAAGAACAGGTAAAATACCTCTTTCATTAGCTTTTAGTCCCAAGGGTAAAAAAGCCCGAATGAATCATTTAGATCAAGCCAAACTTGCTAATTATATTGGGCAAATGAATGTGATTTTATTTGCTCCAGAAGATTTAAATTTGGTAAAAGGGAGTCCACAAATTCGTCGGCAGTTTATTGACCGTGAATTTAGTCAGATGAGCCCTAAATATCTCTATATTGCTAATCAATATCGAGGAATTTTAAAACAGCGAAACCAATATTTAAAACAATTAAGTCATCATGAAAGTTCAGATGAGTTATTTTTAGAGGTGCTGACAGAACAGTTAATTGAATATGGGAGTGATTTAATTTGGAGACGGTTGCAATTACTTAAACGTCTCGATAATGCTGCTTCCCCAATTCAGGAGGCAATTACAAAGGATCAAGAACATTTAAAAATTGAGTACGTTTCTCAATTAAATGTTACAGATTTAACCGATCTAACTATGATTCAAAAAGGCCTAAAACAGCACTTTAATAAATTAAAAAAACGTGAGATTCAAATGGGGACAACCCTCTTAGGACCGCATCGGGATGATCTCCAATTTATGGTTAATGGTCATGATGTGGCTACTTTTGGTTCACAAGGTCAACAACGTACAACAGCTTTGGCTGTTAAATTAGCGGAAATTGATCTTATGAAGGAAGAGACGGGGGAAGAACCAATTCTATTGTTAGATGATGTTTTGTCTGAATTGGATTCAACTCGACAAACGCATTTATTGACGGCAATGCAAGATCGGGTTCAAACGTTTATTACGACCCCGTCATTAAGTGATATAACCCAAAAGTTGATCAAAACACCACGCGTCTTTAAGGTTGAACACGGAACACTAACATTACAATCAGAAATCGATGAAGCGCCTAATTTATAAAAATAAGAATTAGGTTGCTGCAAGCTATGTGAGAGGAGTTTTTTAAATGGCTGATGAAGAACAAGTAACATCAATCAATTCAGAAGAAGTGGGGGTTATGCACACGGAGGCTGGAGCTTATGATGCTAGTCAAATCGAAGTGCTTGAGGGTCTTGAAGCAGTTCGTAAGCGACCTGGAATGTATATTGGAACAACTTCTAGTCAGGGACTCCATCATTTAGTTTGGGAAATTGTTGATAATGGAATTGATGAGGCCATGGCTGGCTTTGCAGATCATGTCACTGTTACAATTGAAGCTGATAATTCGGTTACAGTAACTGACAATGGTCGAGGAATCCCAGTTGATTTACAAAAGAAAACTGGGAAATCAGCCTTAGAGACAGTCTTTACGGTTCTACATGCTGGTGGAAAATTTGATGGTGGTGGTTATAAGGTTTCTGGTGGATTACACGGAGTTGGGGCTTCTGTAGTTAATGCTCTTTCAACACGCCTAGATGCTATAGTAGTTCGTGATGGAAAAGGTTATCAAATGGCCTTTGAACGTGGACGAACGGTACAGACTATTACTGAAATTTCAGCAGAAGGATTGGAAGTTGAACGTGGAACGATCGTGCACTTTGTTCCGGATGCTGATATTTTCCAAGAGACCACAGTCTTCAATGCTAAGACTTTAATTGATCGAGTTCGTGAATTAGCCTTTTTGAATAAGGGCTTGCGCATTTCATTCACTGACAAACGAAATGATGAAAATAAAACTGAGACTTTCTATTATGAAGGTGGTTTGAGAGAGTATGTTGAATACTTGAACCGAAATAAGACTGTTTTGTTTGAAGAACCAGTTTATGTTGAGGGAACTTCAAATAATATTGAAGTTGAAGTTGCCTTGCAGTATACCGATGATTATCGATCAAATGTGTTGCTTTCTTTCGCTAACAATATCAATACTTGGGAAGGTGGAACGCACGAGACCGGATTTAAAACAGCAATGACGCGGGTAATAAATGATTATGCTCGTCAAAATAACATCTTAAAAGAAGATGATGATACACTTACAATTGATGATTTAAGAGAAGGTTTGACGGCAATTGTTTCAGTAAAGCATCCTGATCCATTATTTGAGGGTCAAACGAAAGCTAAATTGGGTAGTTCAGATGCCCGGACTGCTGTTTATCGAATGTTTAATGAAACATTTAAACGTTTTATGTATGAGAATCCGGTAATAGCTAAGCAAATCGTTGAAAAGGGTCAATCAGCTAAAAAAGCTCGGATGGCAGCCAAAAAGGCCCGTGAAGAATCTCGAAAGAAAACTGGATTAGAAATTTCAAACTTACCTGGTAAGCTAGCAAATAATACTTCTAAAGATCCAGCTATATCAGAATTATTTATTGTTGAGGGTGACTCTGCCGGTGGTTCTGCTAAGCAAGGTCGAGAACGATTAACTCAAGCTATTTTGCCAATTCGAGGTAAAATTTTGAACGTTGAAAAGGCTCAAATGAAAACTATTTTAGCCAATGAAGAAATTCGTTCATTGTTTACGGCGATGGGAACTGGCTTTGGTGAAGAATTTAATATTGAAAAAGTTCATTATCATAAATTAATCATCATGACTGACGCCGATGTTGATGGAGCTCACATTAGAACTTTGCTATTAACATTGATTTATCGCTACATGCGTCCGCTGCTAGAAGCCGGATTTGTTTATATCGCACAACCACCTTTGTATCAGGTTCGACAAGGTAAGTTTGTTAAATACCTTGATACTGATCAAGAATTAAATGAACT
>AEKF01000068.1_pt1 | contig 18623 bp, 14 predicted proteins | sample 342668 | NCBI WGS metagenome assembly AEKF01 (sample SAMN02954267, study PRJNA50815) | food metagenome | biome: terrestrial; feature: fermented food; material: kimchi; isolation source: Jonggazip commercial cabbage kimchi | place: South Korea | collected 2009-06 | reverse complement strand
TTCCATCCATATGTCTTGAATAATTTTCAATTCCTGTGGTAAAGCCCATTTCTCGAATCATTTCAATATCATATTCAGTCCGTTGCTTTAATCGCTGTGCTTCTAACAATTTACCAGAGTCTTCTAGATTTTTTAATTGCTCGTCCAACTCGGCTTGAATAGTTTTCAAGGCTCGTTCTCGAATTTTCTCATTCGTCATAAAATGAGTTGCAGGGAAAATGGTGATTGTATCTAAATCAGCCACGATTTCCCCGGTTAAGCTATCTATTTCCCGAATTCGATCAACTTCATCTCCAAAAAATTCAATACGTAAAGCTTTCGCATCAGAAGATGCAGGGAAAATTTCGACTACATCCCCTCGAGCCCGAAAACGTCCACGTTGAAAATCAATATCATTGCGTTGAAATTGGATATCAATCAAGTCACGCATCAATGTATTTCGCTCTAATTCATCCCCTACCCGAATTGAGATCACATGGTCCCGATATTGATGAGGATCTCCTAATCCAAAAATTGATGAAACCGAAGCCACAACAATGGTATCATTTCGTGAAAGCAATGACGAAGTAGCCGAATTACGTAATTTATCAATCTCATCATTAATGGATGAATCTTTTTCAATATAGGTATCTGATGAGGGAACATAAGCTTCTGGTTGATAATAATCATAATAAGAAACAAAATATTCTACGGCATTATTTGGAAAAAATTCTTTGAATTCACCATACAATTGTCCAGCCAAAGTTTTATTATGTGAAAGCACTAAAACTGGCTTATTGGCATGGGCAATCACTTCAGAAATCGTGAATGTTTTTCCTGTTCCTGTCGCCCCCAATAAGATTTGTTCTTTAACACCGTTGGCGAGTCCTTTAACTAATTTATCAATCGCCTTGGGTTGATCTCCAGTGGGTTGATACTTCGATACTACTTCATATTTACGATCTGCTTGTCGTGTAATCATCAACAGCCCCCATTATATTTATTTAAAATATCCGTTCTATTATCCACCTTTTTATTATACGCTATTCGAAGTTAAGTTTAAACTAACTTAAGTTGATTATATTAACTTATTTAGGCATCAATATTTAAATAAAAATGAGGTCGGGACAATCTTTGTCCTCACCTCATTTTAAAATTATTATCAAATTACATACATCCCCTGATAAAGAGTTCAGTTTAAAGTAACATAATTTCTACTATCTATTGTGTTACTAATTGTTCTTGTACATATTCTTTATAAAGCGGATGTGTTTTTAAGAGTTCAGCATGTGACCCTGATCCAGTAATTGTCCCTTGCTCGACAAAATAAATTTGATCAGCATCAACAATGGTAGCTAAACGATGAGCAATTACCAAAGTCGTTCGATTTTTCATTAATTGTTCCAACGCCTTTTGTACCATGGCTTCAGATTCAGAATCAAGTGAGGCTGTAGCTTCATCCAACATCAAGATCTTTGGATCACGAAGGAAGGCCCGAGCAATCGCCAATCGTTGTCGTTGACCACCCGAAATCATAATTCCACGCTCACCAACTTGCGTTTCTAATTGATTTGGCATTTTCTTTACAAATTTATCAGCATAAGCTAATTGTAAAACATGCCATAACTGATCATCCGTGTAAGTTGCATCTGATCCATATGTTAAATTATCACGAATAGTCCCGGCCATGATGGCAGAATCCTGGGAAACAAAACCAATCTGCTGACGCCAGTTTTTCAAATTGATGTTTTCAATGGATTGATTTCCAATTTTTATAACTCCTGAATTGGGATCATAAAACCTTTCTAAGAGTTGGAAAATAGTGGTTTTACCACCACCAGATGGTCCAACAAAGGCCACAATGGTATTTGGCTTTGCTTCCATGGTAATATTATGCAGAATTTCTTCAGAGTCCGAATAACCAAAATTAACATTCTGCATTGATAAAGTTTTGCCTTCTAATTCGACAACTTGACCTTTGTCAAAATCTTCTGCCGATTCATCTAAAATTTCAGTTAAGCGTTGAGTTGAACCTTGTGTCTTTGCGTAGGTAGTCGAAAAAGTCCCAATCGACATAAATGCTGGCATAATTTGAAATAGATACATTAAGAAACTAAATAAGTTCCCATAGTTGATTGCCCATGAGCAATTCGCAAGGCTCCTACAAATAGAATTACTACAAAGAGACCCATCATGACTAAATTCATTACTGGCCCAACTGTTCCATCAATTACTGCTTCTTTTCGTCCGAAGTGGAAAAGGCGCTCAATGGATTGATTCCCCGTTGTTTTGATCTGTTCTTCAGCACCAGAAGATTTAACTAATCTCATTTCAGCTAAAGTTTCTTGTGCCACCCCTGAGAAATCGGCCATTGCGTCTTGTGTTGCATGTCCCACTTTTCGTGAAAACATCATAATAGGCATTAGAAATAGTAAGGTAACAGGTGCTGCCAAAAGAATCCAGAGCGCTAAATGCCAATCGGTTGAAAACATTAACACAATTGCTCCCAACATTTGTAAAAAGCTCGTCACAAAATTTGGTAAATCATTAGCTACTAACCGTTTCACTTGTGTTGTATCATTTGTTAAACGTGATGTGATCTCGCCAGATTTTGTTTGATCAAAATAACGTACTTTTAGTATGGCCAAACGTTCCCATATAATTGACCGTAAGTTTTTAACTAATTGCTCCCCTGCAACTGATGTTAAAAAACTTCCCAAAGCCGAAATTAAAGCACCACCCATGAAAAGAGCTAAGACGATTCCTATCAATTTATAATCTGCGCCTTGCTTACCCATGAATGAATTAATCAAATTTCCAGAATACTTGGGTGCTAACAAATTAGCAAAGACCCCAACTAGCGATAACAGTAGTCCCGTGATCATATATCCCCATTGTGGGTGAGCCATTTTAATGATTTTAACTAAACTTTTTGTCCCACCTTGGGGGCGTTTTTCAAATTGTGATTGTCCTTGTTTCCGTTGCATTATGTTTTCTCTTTCCTTTAGTTAGATTTAAAACCAGTGTGGATCATTAAAGTTTCCCCGTGGATGATTATGTGGATGGTTAAAATGCCGTCCAATATTATTTCTTCTATTTGTAAGCTCCTCAAATTGTTCACGTTGTTGTGGATTCAAGTGATTTACAAATTGTTCATTAAATTGTTCATCATTTAAATGTGCATTGAGTTGTTCCAATTGTTCACCGAATTGTTGTTGCTCTGAATCAGTGAAAACATCAAAAATTTCATTCTCAAGTTTATTGCGTGTCGAGTCTAATTCATTTAAAAAGTCTAATCCATTTTGAGTAATTTTAATTAAGACAATCCGAGCATCCTGTTGATCCTTAATTCGTTCAACCCTCCCTCCTTCTTCAAGCTTTTTAATAATTTGCGTTACTGACGCTGGACGAATATCTAATATATCCGCAATTGTTCCCGCAGTAATTGGTTGGCTACTAGTACTTAAAATCCGTAACAAACGGCGCTGGTTATTCGGCCGTTGACGGTGTTCCTGACCATGTGACATCATTGTAAACCACAAACTTGGTTGTCGCATTAATTCAGTTAAGTTGATTAAAATATCTTTTTGCTCCATTAGAAATACCTCGTTAAATATTTAGTTTTTGTTTTAGTTAACTAACAAATATTAATTATAGATGTTTATTTAGTTTTGTCAAATTAAAACTAAATAATTTTCAAATAATTACATCTTAATCTATAATAAATCACAAAATAAAAAGTACGCCCTAACTAAGTTCCCCCAGTTTTAGCATACTTCATCTCATTAATTATTTTTCATTACTACCGCGGTTAAAAATACCGATGTAAATTCTTTGTAACCGTTCAGAGCCAGGAAATTCTTCCGCCAGCATTTCTGGTAAAACCTCATGTATGAAATAATCCGTACTTTTCATATCCCGAAACGCATAAATAGTTTCTAAACTTTCTTTATATATTTCCATGAAAACCGGTTCTGGATTACCCTTTTGTAATTCACCAAATGCTTCATACAATAAATCAATTTTATCTGATACAGATAAAATCCGTCCTTCTAAGGTATCATCCTTACCTTCAGTAAGTCGTCGATGATAACTATCACGGTATTCTTCTGGAATTTCTACCCGAATAAAATTATCTGCTAAAGACTCCTCAACATCAGCCAGCATATGGCGTAATTCAGAAGATGCATACTTTACCGGTGTGCGAATATCACCAATAAACCGTTCATTGATGTCATGGTTTAAAGCTTTTTCATATAACAATTTCCAATTAACTTCTTCGCCATGCTGTTCTTCAATATCGCCTAGAAATTGGGCAACTTGCGTGACTTTCCATGAATGCGCAGCCACAGAATGAGGGAAATATTTAAAGTACCCTGGAGCTCGATTAATCATCTCCAACTCGGTTAATCCTGATAAATACTGATTAAATCCCATCTTAACATCCTCCATTTTCTGAAAACAATCAATCCAACGGTTTAATTGATATAAACTATACACAATACAATTGCTTGATGCAAGGGTTTTCAAAAAAATGTATTTATTCATACCACATCATCAAATATTGGATCTAAAAACAAAAGAAGAGCGCAACCATATAGGTTGTACTCTTCTTCCAAAAATATAATAAACATCTTCAACCTAATATTTATTAATCACTTTCTAAGCGCGTAATATCATAGGTTTTACTATTTGATTTTTGAACCAAGACCGTTTGAACTCCTTCAACAGTTTTTATGCGGATTTGGACTGACAAATTCGTTGGCAAAAAGCTTGGTGCCGTTTGTGCTACATAATTTGAAAAACTATCCATCTCGGTTTGTGAATAGAATTGCGTAGTGATATCAACTTTTAAGCTTTTAACATCCTTATCATTATACTTAGCAGTTCCTGTCACATAAGACACATTGGGGAAGAAGCCTTGAATATTGTTTTGGAAATTTACAAATTGGGTATTCAAGCCACTTGCCATATCTTGATAATTTTTTGTGTTCTCTTGCATTGGCAAAACAACATTTTTTTCATTAATTGACTTAAAGTCGCCCAATTTAGTTCCAGATTTAGATTCTACATAGCTGTAAAAGCTCCCACCCGCTAGACTATCATCAGAAGATTGGCTAAACATAGCTACAACAATGGGCGTATTGTTGCTTATGCCTTCCATTTTACGATAGCGAGCAACAACCTCAGCAGCAATCTCTTTACCCTTGGCAATTCGAGTACTATCCTCTATTTTTTGAGTGAAATTAACTCCATATTCTTCCTTTTGATAAATATCTTCGGTATTCATAGCCAATCCTAAGACAATTCCCTTTAATTTCAAAGTACTATCTTCTTGAGTCATAAAGTCTTGTTCTTCAATTGACTGTAAATAATAAGGATTCCGCCCATCATCGGTTTTACCATTATCTTCAGGGTTTAATCCAGATGGATTATCATGCGACTTTCGTTTTAACCAAGATTGGGCCGTTTTGGTATCTAAATATTGACCTTCTTGAAAAATATAAGATTTAGGCGAGAAATGCTTCCTAGCCACATCTAACAATCCATTTTCAAAATTAACTGTGTTATATTGATTTCCATTTTGATTTGCTGTGACTCCTCGAGCCTTTCCAACCAAATAATTTCCATCTTTAATAACCGACTTATATTGATCATCGGAGTTTGATCCCGTTAATTTAATCCCTTTTTTAGTGGTGATTTTATTATTAACGGTGGTTTTGCTTTTTTGAGATTCAACCTTTGATGAATTTTTAGAATAAAAATTACCAAAAAAGATTAAAGCGCCGCCCAAGAGCACTACACCAACCACGGCCCCAATCCATTTTATATAGCGCATTTGTCCGCCCCTTTTACATTTTTAATATTATTTATATACTGTATATTCTAACAAATTACGGTTGCTTTTGCATAATATCTTGAAAATCTTGTTCAGACCAGATGGTAATGCCTAAATCTTGAGCTTTAGCGAGTTTACTTCCAGCATCAGCACCTGCTATGAGAAGATTGGTCTTTTTAGAAACACTTCCCACAACTTGTGCACCGTGTTGTTCCAACCATTTTTCTGCTTCTGATCGACTAAACATTGTCAATTTACCGGTCAAAACAATTTTTTGATCAGCAAACTCAGGCAAAACTGTCACTGGTGCTTCGGCTTGATAAGCAAAATTAACTCCCAATTGTTGCAACTGAGTTAAGAGCTCTTGTACCAGCGATTCTTGAAAATATTGAACAACATTTTCAGCAATAACTAAACCTAGCCCTTGTATGTTAGCAATTTCTTCCACACTAGCCTTCGCTAATTGATCAATTGTTTTAAATTTTTGCATGATTTGTCGAGCCACTTTAGCTCCGACCGTTCTAATTCCAAATCCAAACAAAAGTCGTTCAGCCGAATTTTGTTTAGACTGTTCCACAGCTTGTAATAGGTTTTGGGTCGCTTTTGGACCAAATTTATCCAATTTCAAAAGTTCTACTTCATCCAATTGATATAAATCTGCAATTGTTTTAATTAATCCACGATCCAATAACTGTTCGACGATTTTAGGACCTAATCCATCAATATTCATGGCATTCCGCGATGCAAAATGTGTCAATCGTTCTTTAATTTGAGCAGGGCAAAAGGGGTTCAAGCATCGTAAGGCAATCTCACCATTTACATGCACCAATTCATCCCCACAAACAGGGCAATGATTTGGAATGTCATATGGGACACTATCCTTAGGACGTTGGTATAAAACGGCCATCCCCACCTCCGGAATAATATCGCCAGCTTTATGCAATGTAACTGTATCACCAATTCGCAAATCTTTTGCTTTTAAATATTCTGGATTATGCAATGAAGCTCGCGACACTGTCGTCCCAGCTAATTGAACAGGATCCATAACTGCCGTTGGTGTGACAGCCCCCGTGCGTCCAACTGTCCATTCAATATCTTTTAAAATCGTTTGTTTTTCTTCCGCTGGAAATTTATAAGCAATTGCCCATTTAGGGACTTTAACTGTTGCGCCTAATGCTTCATGTAGATCTAAATTATTAACTTTAACCACAATTCCGTCAATTCCATATGCTAAATCGTCTCTTTTAGCCGTCTTTTCTTCAATATAATTCTTTAACGTATTTATATTATCAACGACTTGATTCGTAAGATTAACTGGAAGCCCTAAATTAGCTAAACGTATTAACAATTCTGATTGGGTTTTGACCTCTAATTGGTTCTGTAAATCAACAACTTGATATATAAAGCCTGCCAATTGACGCTGTTTAGTAATTTGTGGATCAAGTTGACGCAAAGAACCCGCCGCCGCATTTCGAGGATTAGCAAAGGGCGCCAATCCATCTCGATCTCGTTGTTCATTTAAGCTGACAAAAGCTGCCTTAGGCATATAAATTTCGCCCCGAACTTCCAAATTTAAAGGCTCGGTTAATTGATGTGGAATATTCTTAATGTTTAAAACATTCGCGGTAACATCTTCACCAATTTGCCCATTACCTCGGGTCGAAGCTTGTGTTAATTGGCCATTTGTATATTGTAAACTAATCGCTAATCCATCAATCTTCAATTCTGCATTATATTCCAAAAAATCCGAAGTACTCTGCTGCATTGTATTCATCCAATCATCTAAAGCTTCAATAGAAAAAACATCGCCTAAAGATAACATAGGTTGCAAATGTTCAACCTTTGGCAGATCATCTTTCGTTTGATCCCCAACTTTTTGCGTAATTGAATCAGGTGTAATCAATTCAGGAAATTGATATTCTAAATCAATTACTTCTTGGTAGACAAGGTCGTAATCACTATCTTCCACTGTGGGTGCATCGTTTTGATAATATTCTACTGCCCATTTTTTTAACTGAGCTTGCCGAATAGCTAACTTTTCTTTTGCTTCCGCTAATGTCAATTGATCTTCGACCATACATTACTCCTTTAGCTTTGCTTTTTGATGGGGGCAAATGCTGCCAATAGTCGTTTAATTCCTTGTGATGCAAAGGCAACATCTAATTCCATATCTTCACCCAACCCATTAACCTTAACAACTGTTCCAGTTCCCCACTTTTTATGAGAAACCAAATCACCAACCGCCCAGTTGGATTGTTCGTCAGATGTAGTATTATTTGGTGCTTGATGTACTTGCCGCGTTGAAGTTAAATTCCGGCTTGTACTTGAATTTGTTCTTTGATTAGGCTGGGCCTGACGTCCTTGAAAGGTTGTACCAGTTACTGATTGCGTTCGTTGTGCAAAAGGTAAACTAGCTTCCCGCGCTCTATAACTATCTAACTGACCTACAGTGGAAAGATCCAAATATTTTGGTGAAATTTCATCAATAAACCGTGAAGGCATATTGTTATTCATCTTACCGTAAAGCATGCGTGTGTAAGCGTTTGTCAAATAAAGTTTTTCCTTAGCCCGAGTAATACCAACATAGGCCAGACGACGTTCTTCATCCAACTGTTTTGGATCAATAATAGCCCGGAATGATGGGAAAATTGATTCTTCCATCCCTACCAAAAAGACAACTGGAAATTCAAGCCCTTTGGCTGCATGCAAAGTCATCAAGGTTACATTATTATCATCCTCATCAACATTATCAATATCGGAAACCAAAGCCAATTCACTCATAAAGTCTACATATTTAGAAACGCTTTCTTCATCTGGAACGTAATTTTTATCAAATTGTTCGGTCACCGTCAAAAATTCATCCAAATTTTCTAAACGATTTTCGTTTTCAGGCGTAGGACTAGCTTTTAATGTTTCCACATAATTCGTTTCTTTATAAATCACCCGTGCTAAATCAGTGATTGAAACATCAAATTGTTCTTGTTGAATTAGATTTTGCATCAATGCTGCAAAATCCATAAATTTATTTTGCGCCCGACTTTGTAAATCATTCATTAAATTAGCATTAGCCGCTGCCTCTAGAAGAGGCCAATTATGCTCACTAGCAAATGCCCGTAACTTAATAATTGACGTATCACCAAGCCCCCGTTTAGGTTCATTGACCACTCGTAAAAAGCTTTCATCATCAGCAGGATTCGTAAGGAGTGAGAAGTACGCTAAAATATCACGAATTTCTTTTCGATCATAGAATTTTGAACCACCAACCATTGTATATGGAATATTAGCTTTAACTAACGCCTCTTCTATCCCACGTGATTGGGCATTTGTCCGATAAAGGATTGCAAAGTCTCGATATTGTCGTTTCTCATTTTTAACTTGATTCGCAATTTCACCTAAAATATAAACAGCCTCATCTCGGTCTGAATTTGAACGATGATAAGTTATTTTTTCACCATCACCATTCTCAGTCCACAAATTTTTAGTAATTCGCCCATTATTATTAGCAATTACCTCATTAGCTGCATTTAAAATCGTTTGAGTCGAACGATAATTTTGTTCCAAAAGGACTTTTTTAGCCCCTACATAATCTTTTTCGAAATTCAAAATAATTTCTAAATTAGCACCACGCCATCCATAAATACTCTGATCAGAATCACCTACAACAGCTAAATTTTTCCAACCATCAGCCAATAATTGAATTAATCGATATTGAGCATCATTAGTATCTTGATACTCATCGACATGAATATATTGGAACTTATCTTGGTAATACTGTAAAACTTCTGGTTCTTGTTCTAAGAGCTCGATCGTCAACATAATTAAATCATCAAAATCCACAGATTGAGATAAGCCTAATTGTTTTTGATAAGCAGCATAGGCTTTCGCCACAATTTTACCAAATAGGTCATTAGCCGTTTTAGCATAATCGACGGGAGTTTCCATGGCATTTTTAGCATTTGAAATTGCACTCAAAACACTCCGAGGGTCAAACTTTTCAATATCAACATTTTGATCTTTTAAAATTCGCTTAACCAGCGTTCTTTGAGTTCCGGCATCAATGATCGTAAAATCACGTTTATAACCTAATTTATCAATATCGCGTCGTAAAATTCGAACGGCCATGGCGTGAAAAGTCGAAACCCAAACTCGATCAGCATCCTCAGCCCCAATTAAATCAGCAATCCGTTCTTTCATTTCTCGTGCAGCCTTATTGGTAAAAGTAATAGCCAAAATCCGCCAAGGCGCCACATTTTTGTCTTTAATTAAATGTGCAACCCGATGTGTTAAAACCCGAGTTTTACCAGATCCCGCCCCAGCCATAATTAACAACGGACCTTCCGTTGTCGTCACAGCCTCAGCCTGTTGTGGATTCATGCCCCTTAACATTTCTTGACTCATTAATTAACGCTCCTTTTTTCCCCAATATTGATACAAATCAACCTTTAACGCTCCATTATAGAGTTTACGTTTCTTCGTTGCTTTTTCTCCATATGCCTTTTCAAATTCTTCATCACTAGTCAAAATATATTTTGACCAAGTTGGCATATTTTTATAAATATCACCCATTTCGCCATATAAACGACGGACGGTTTCTTCATCACCTAATCGTTCTCCATAGGGAGGATTAGCGACAATAATTCCATTTTTATCTTCAGGGACCCAATCTTTAGCTGCTAATTGCTTAAATTCAATATCTTCCCCAACGCCAGCTTTATTCGCATTATCTTTAGCAATATCAATCATATTTTCATCGATATCATAACCTTTGATGTTTAATTCAACATTAAAATCAATCATACCTCGGGCGGTTTCTTTCAATTCTTTCCCAATTGATGGATCAAACATTTCCCAATCAGAAATATCAAATTCGCGATTAAGTCCTGGTGCGATATTTCGACCAATTAAAGCAGCTTCAATTGGAATGGTCCCAGATCCAGTAACGGGATCGACAAACGGATTATCAGTAAACCAATGAGCCAAATCTACAAGAGCTGCTGCCATAGTTTCTTTCAATGGCGCTCCTCCCTTTTCAGTTCGATAACCTCGTTTAAAGAGGGAGTCTCCAGTAGTATCTAAAGTAATCATGACATGATTTTTATCAATTGCTGCCTCAATTAGATACCGAGCACCGGTTTCAGGTAAATGGCCTCGTGTATTATACGTTTCAGATAAACGTTCAACAATTGCCTTTTTTGTAATACTTTGGACTGTTGGAACGGAATGTAAGATTGACCCTTTTGACCGACCATTGACGGGGAATTCCGCGTCATAAGGCAAAATTTCTTCAAAAGGATAAGCTTTAACTCCTTGAAATAAATCCTCAAAAGTTTTGGCTTCAAATTCAGTCAAAACAATTTTAATTCGATCCGCTACTCTTAACCACAGGTTAGCTCGATAAATATCAGTCAAAGTTCCTTCAAAGAACACTCGACCATTTTCAGTTCTAACTTGATAACCTAAATTTTTTAGTTCTTTAGCAACAATTGCTTCCATCCCAGCGCCCATGACAGCCATTAATTTAAAAGTTGGTTCGGTCATCCTATACTCCTCATTCGTAAATATTAAGCTGTCTCCTTCAATAACTGAGTATCAACTTAATGCTAGTTCATTTTCTTTAAATCATTAAAAACTATATTTTATATGTTTCAACAAGTAACCTCACTTCAATTTAAATTATATCAATTTAGTGAGCAAACTTGTTTATTACTTTTATTTTTATAAAAAATACAAAAATAAAAGCCGACACCCTAAAGTGTCGGCTGCCGGATGTGTTAGCTGTAAGCCATGTTTTGTTCCAAACAGAGCTTGGCAGGCTTTGTTTGGTGGCAATCATCTATCTCAGATATTAAAAATATCTCCCCGATCATCACTTCAATTTGTTAGATCAAGCGCCCCTACCAAAGTTTGGGTTGCCCGCTCGTGGGGTTTACCGCGTTCCAGCCTTTCCATTTCTAAAAAGGTTCGTCACTGTGGCACTTTCACAACTATTAAACCGTGGTTTCCTTTAGGTCATTCGTTGGCCGTCAACCATTTACATGGCTGCCTAGCCTTATTTTTTCAGCTAGCACGAACACTACTGGCATCACAGCCAGTGCGAGCATGGACTTTCCTCATACCATAAAAATGATACGCAATTACCCACTAACACAACATCCTAAATTATACACCAAATGCTTCGCAATTTATAGTGTTTTATTATTCTGTTTTTTCATTAGCTGTTCCAAAGACACGCCGTTCTAAATTAGAGAGCCGCTTTAAGATATCCATATTTGCATTTGCTGAAGGAGTTGCCGGATTACTAGTACTGGTTGTTGCTGTAACTGAATTAGCTCGACGTGTTAACTCAGCAATTTCCAACTTTTGTTTCTCAATGGTTTCTTCTAATTCACTAATATTACTTTCAAATATTTGATAATCCGCCATTAATTCATCAAGATAACTATCAACATCATTAGTATTGTAACCTTGAATTGCAGTTTTCTTAAAATCTTTATTAAAAATTTCTTCAACGGTGTGCCGTACTTGTTCCATAGTGGAGCTCCTTTATTTAATCTTGTTTCAAGTTTACCAGTTTATCTAACTTATTTCATCTGAAAAAATAATTTTTACCATTCTCGAATACTTTCAGCATATTCATCGGAATATTCTTGTAAACGGTCAAAATCAACTAAAGTAATCGGATATGAACGATTTTGCTGATATTGTTGCATAGCGGCATACAGGAAACGAACCTTACTTTCATCTGCTTGTGGATCATAGAATAGAATTACTCCATCTGTATGCTTTAGCATAAAATTTTGATAATTTTTGAATTGCTGAGGATTTTTATAAGGTTCTGGACTGACGCTTTGTGTAAAATCCACTGCTGTTTTTAATTGCTGAAGTTGAGCCTGATTGTTTTCATTCCACTGTCCTCCAAAATCAATAAATGGAGTCATTAGGGCTGTTTTTAACAGCGGGTTATCCAATCTCAACGCATTTGCGGTTTCTAATGCATATTGATCTATACCTAATTGTCCACCCGTTATAACCCACTCTAATCCTTCATCTAATGCTCTCTTCAGCAACTTTTCAAGAGCAAATTTAATAACAGTGACTTTAGGATCTTGATTTCCAAAAATGCCTAATTCAAAACTTCTAAAACCAGTGATCCACAGTCTTGTCATACGTAAAATTCCTCTTTCAACGTAATAATCCTAAATATTATATAAACAATAATATTTTAACCACAATTTTCTTAGATTAAAATTAAAAAATAATCAATCCATCCCTCAATTGCTGATAATTCTTCCTATTAATTATAGCAGAAAATCAAGATTCAATCGGTTCATATCACATTTTATGAGATTATTTTATCTAAACTAGATCATCCTATAATCTAGTTTATTTCTATCATCTAGAAACAAAAATTATAAATTGCTGATAAAAATATACCTCAATTAATAAATTAAATCCCCTCAATATAGGACTAGTCTGGGTAATTTTGGTATAATAATAACAATTATCTTTCATATGGAGGTGTTGCGATGACCATTAAATACCCAAATGGACAACCATTTGAACCATCGCGATCAACAAAAAATGACATAAAACGTCCTAATCAAGGTCATCGTGGAATGTCTTTAGAAAGCGAATTAAATCAAGCCAATCAATTTTATCTACAAAATGGTTTGGCTAACATTCATAAAAAGCCAACCCCTATTCAAATTGTAAATGTTGAGTATCCAAAAAGATCAGCCGCCAAAATAACAGAAGCTTACTTTCGTCAAGCTTCAACGACTGATTATAATGGAATTTATCAAGGACGCTATCTGGATTTTGATGCCAAGGAAACAGCCAACCAAACCTCATTTCCACTTAGTAATGTCCATCAACATCAAATTGATCATTTAGATGATATTAAACGGCTTGGTGGCCTAAGCTTTTTTATTATTCGTTTTACAAAACGTAATGAAACCTACCTGATTGATAGTAGTCTCTTAATCACTTATTGGAAAAATCGGCAAGAAAACCGTAAGTCAGTTCCATATACCGAAATTGTCGAACAAGGAATCTTAATCCCAACTGGTTTAAGACCTTCCCTACCTTATCTCAATGCAGTTGATCAATTAATTGCAATACATTAAATTTATATTATTCAAGGAGAACGATCAAATGCCTGATCAAAATCTTTCTAGAGCTAATCGCACACATCCTAAAAAGAAGCGTGCCAACCATTCGCTTAAAAAGCGAATCTTATTCATTGTTGCAAGTGTGATCGGAATCATTGCCATTATTGTGATTGCTTTGGTTTCTTACTGGTCCATCACTGCTCCAAAAGTCACTAATGCCGGTTTAGCCGGTTCATCTCAATCTACTATTTTAGATAAAGATGGAAATACCGTTTGGACAAGTGGTAACGAACGACGTGAAATTGCCCGTCAAAGTGAATATACTGATACCATGAAAAATGCGGTCGTAGCTATTGAAGATCGACGATTTTATAAGCATGGTGGTATTGATATTCGTCGAATCGTTGGCGCTGCTTTCGCTAATCTAACTGGTTCATCACTTGGTCTACAAGGTGGATCTACCTTAACTCAACAATTGATCAAACAAACAGCCTTTTCATCAGCCACAAGTGATCAAACCCTAAAGCGTAAAGTTCAAGAAGCTTGGATGTCAATTAAAGTCGAAAAACAATATTCAAAAGCTCAAATTTTGACTCTTTATATGAACAAAGTTTACATGGGTAATGGGGTCTATGGAATGAAGACCGCCGCTAAATTCTACTATGATAAAGACATGGAAGATTTGACCATCCCACAGACTGCTTTGATCGCTGGATTACCTCAGTCTCCTTCGGGCTATGATCCATATACTAATCCAAAAGGTGCTAAATATCGTCGAGATCAAGTCTTAAATGCGATGGCTGAGTATGGCACAATTTCCAAAAATGAAGCTCAGACTTATAAAAACACCCCAATTGATGATGGATTAGTTTCTTCTCACCCTGAAAATGATGAAGAAGCAGAGAAAGAAAAAATATCAGACTCTTATGTAACTTCTGTTTTAGCTCAAGTCAAAAAAGCAAAATACGATGTTAATCGTGATGGTTTAACCATTAAAACCAATTTGGATGGTGATGTTCAAAACAAAGCTTACGATATAATTAATTCATCAAATGGTAATTCATATGGGATTAACTTCCCTGATGACGAAATTCAAACGGCTGTAACCATTACGGATCCACAATCAGGGGACGTCATTGCACAAATTGGTGGTCGTAATCAGGACAGTTTGCAAGGCCTCAATCTAGCTACTTCTACTCAACGATCTGGTGGTTCAACGGTTAAGCCTTTAATTGATTACGCTCCTGCAATTGAAGAATTTAACTGGCCAACTTATCGAGCCGTAGACGATTCTTCATCATTTAAATATGCTGGAACTGACCTCAATGTTGGTGACGCTGGTATGACAAACAACTTACCTTACTCTAAACAAAGTGGACAACAATATGTGACAATGCGTAACGCTCTTTCACGTTCATTGAATGTACCGGCTTTGCATACATTAGAGGGACAAAGTACACTACCAAATGGTAAAAAAGATGAGTACGTTGGCTATACGCGGGCTGGTGACTTCCTTAAAAAATTAGGCATCAATCAAAAGTTAACTGGTGGTTCTGCAATTGGATTTAACATCTCAACTGAACAAGAAGCAGCAGCATTCTCTGCCTTTGCTAATGGTGGTACTTATTATAAGCCTTCTTATGTTAAGTCTATTACAACAAGAGAAGGTAAAGTTACTGATATGAGTAGCAAGGGAACCAGAGCGATGAAAGAATCAACTGCATTTATGATCAATAATATGCTACAATCTGTATTCACTGCTAAAGCTCCTTGGAACTTAGGTTATGACAAGTACATTCATTCTGATTATAAGCAAGCTGCTAAATCTGGAACCGTTGCTTACCCTTCTGACTCAAAATTCCCTAGTAATAGTGCTCAAGATCTTTGGTTTACTGGTTTCACTAAATCTGCTGCTATTTCAGTTTGGACGGGATATGATCAACCCATGCAAGTTGATACTCCATTAAGTTCAACTTCGCAATTGCCAAGTGAAATTTATGACACTTTGATGCAATATGTTATGGATAAAAATGATGGTGACGGTTCTAACTGGCGAGTTCCGTCATCAGTTACGAAAGTTACCAAGTACGGTCAAACTGAATATGAGGTCAAGGATGCCGACTTTAAGGATCCGTTTGCTCATCGTGTATTTGGTTCAACTACTGCTGTTAGTGGATCTTCTTCTTCTTCCATTGCACGATCTTCTACGATTTTCTCAACGACTAAAGAATCATCATCAACACAACAACAGAGTCAAAATAGTACTAATTCTACTACTACTTCAACTTCAAATACAACGCCAAGCACAAGTAGTTCAGCTACGTCTTCAAGTACTAGTCAAACACCGACTCCTACTCCTGAACCAAGCGGTACAGATAGTAAAAATGACTAAATAAAAAACGTATTCAAATATTGAATACGTTTTTTATTTACATAAATAGATCATTACCGTTTTATATGTTTTAATAAAGTGTCGTTTTCTTAAACCCAATCATAATAATTAAGATAACAAATACCAATGTTATTGCAACTAGCCCTGCAGCTAAATAAAACATTGAATGATATCCGAGACGCTCAATAAAGAATCCTCCCATCAATGGGCCAATCGCTTTTCCTGCTGATGGTGCTGCCGCCACTAATCCTTGGAATTGTCCTTTAAAGTTCAATGGTGTTAACTCATTTACCAAGGCAGGGATCATTGGGAACGCAGTTGCTTCGCCCAAAGTTGTGATAACCATTGCCAAAGCAAATCCTTTAAAATCATCAACAAATGGCAAAATCAAGAATGCCAAGCCAAAGCAAGCAATACCTCCATAAATTTGGATCCACATCATTTTACGATTAGTGGAAAGATTCAAAAAATTAATGGTTAGTTGCACAACCGCTACCAAAAGGCCATTAATCGTCCAAAGCATTGAATATTGCCACAATGGTAAATGTAAAACATCAGACATATAGACAGACAAATTCCCTTGCCACTGAGCATAAGAAATCCAAAGAACGCTCAGTCCTAAAATCACCGTCCAAATAATACGTAAATTCCAGGTTGGCAATTTAATTTTTTCCATATTTTGATTATCATCTACTTGCGCTTGTTCTAGCTTAAAGTTAAAGAATTTTTGAATAATAATAAAAAGAGCACTGTACATGATAAATGAAATAATAAAAAGCCAAACAATACCATAGTTATAAATTGTACCAACCATGGCAGTAGCAAAAACCATACCAAAATTAGCAATAAAATATAACATATTAAAAACATATCGGCCATCATGACCTCTAACCTGAGTCCCATATGAGTTAATTGTTGCTGTATTCCAACCACTAAAAATTCCCGTAACAGCTAAAATAATTGGGTAAGCTGGCCAACCATGCCAAAGAATAAAAGCAACTTGTGAAAGTGCCATGACTCCAATCCCAATTCGAATGAGGTTAAATGGTTGCATCCGGTCAAAAAGCCGCCCCGAAATAACGCTACCGACCATTTGACCTACAGCGTTCATTAACATAACCCATCCAACAGTAATCAATGTTTGACCTAATTGATTATGTAAATAAATAGAAGTTAATGGCCAAATAAACCCTAAAGCAAAATTATTAATAAAACTCGCTATTAACAGCCATTTTAAAGACATACCTTTTGTTGTTTGCATCCAATTCTACCTCCCCTAAAAATAATTTATAAAAATAAAAAATGAAGGCGCGTGAACGACCTCATTTTTTGGTAAATATTATTTGATTGATGTTGCCGTATTAATTAAAATATTTTTCCGTCAACTCACTTATAGTACTATCTTTTTCAAATTTTGCCAACTGTTTATTTACGGCTAATCTTAATTTAACATCTGATTTCCGGAAACCAACTACAAATTGTTCCTTTGGAAATCTCGTTTGAAGCATCTGAAATTGATTACCTTGAGCCGAATGAGCTATATAATAACGCGCATAATCACTATCAATTAAGACCCCTTGAATTCGATCTACTTGTAAATCGTTCAGCGCCTTTGAAAAATCATCATACTGAACGGTATCACGAATGATACTTTTCAAAATATGTGGTTGTCCATCATAACTTGCTGCTCCAGAAGAACCCGTTTGAATCCCTAAATCGTGATTTTTTAAATCTTTAGCTTGCTTAAAGTTATGATCTTTTAAAGTTAAAATAACTTGCTCATCTTGGTGATATGATTCTGAAAAGGCAACATGTTTTGCTCGCTCGGGTGTCTCAGTATAACCATTCCAAATTGCATCAATATGCTTAGATTTAAGTTCTGTTTCTTTCATTGACCAATCAATTACTTGAAATTTAACTTTTAATCCCATCGCTTGAAAAGTTTTTCGTGCAAGATCAACATCGTAACCAACTAACTCGCCTTTGGAATTTCGAAAACCCATTGGAACGAACGTATCATCGACTCCAATAACGATCACCTTTTTCTGTTGTGTTTTACCCCATTGGTCTTTGGGGTGATTAACTTTCCAAGTTAACCCACCAATAATTCCTATTAATATTACAAAAACAATTAAATTACCCCAAATTTGTTTTTTATGTCTCAACGTTGAACCTCTTTTCCAAAATCAAACGTTAAATCTGCCACAGCTTCAGCAAATGGTAAGTCATGAGTAACAACCAACTGTGTAACCCCTTGGGATTTCATTTGTTGCATCACATGAACAACTTGCTGCGTTGAAGC